>Ga0209674_100068_pt1 | contig 245612 bp, 208 predicted proteins | sample AraplaCvi_mMS_r2_FD_184279 | JGI IMG/M metagenome (GOLD analysis project Ga0209674, IMG submission 184279) | Arabidopsis root microbial communities from North Carolina, USA - plate scrape CL_Cvi_mMS_r2 (SPAdes) (version 2) | ecosystem: Host-associated > Plants > Roots > Endosphere | place: USA... | reverse complement strand
ACAATCCAACCCATGACCGCCAAAAGCACAAAGACCGCGGTAATTCCCATTCGCGCCACCTTTTCGATACCCGCCCGAACCAGCCCAAACATGTCCGCTTCGGGTCGGAAGCGGACATTAGCGTTTAGTGATCGGAACCCTACAGTCGCCACCAATCCAGCTTGTTTGTCTTTGTGTTCCAGAAGAAATGGAATACATCGCACTCTCCGCCACCCAGGATAAACCCCACCCCACTCTTGGTTCGCCTGAATCCGGGGATCGCCCCAACCGCATCCGTCGGATCGTGATCTAGAGATTCCCTGGCAATACCTGCTGGCGCTGCACACAGACTGTCCTGCGACGGGTCGCCAATAGGAAAGGTTTGAACTAGAACGCTGCGCCCCGCCTTCCCCAGTACGAGGCCTACTGTTGCGGATTTAGCGTCCTGGCTCAGGAACACATAATCAGGCTTCCCATCGGCATCAATGTCGATCTTCAATGCGCTGCTGGGATCCCAAACGAAATTGGGAGAGGCTCTCTGCAGGAGCTTCAGGGCATCGGCCTCGGTGGCGTGCACACCAGTCGCCAGTAACGCGAGAGCTAGTGTTACCAGACCACGGCAAAGTGTTACGAGCATAGTGGATCCCTCCATGGGTAATACGATCATTGCCAGTGCCGTAGGGCTCTGCACTAGCGATGTCCGCTTCGGGTCGGAAGCAGACATTACCGGTTCCCTGGCAACCAAGTGAGATCCAGCGGAGAAATCACGGATCAGGCACCCCAAGAGACGCCCCATCCCTCAGTTCTTCTTATCCGTGGGAGCCGACAACTACGTCAAGCACCACCTGACGCGCGGCGCCTGCCGTCGGTCGCAACTTCACCTTGAACAAGCCTGTATCGTGATTCCAGTCGGTCGATGCGATGGCCGCTCCTTTCGCGTGGGCCGTTACATCCGAGCGTGCGTAGCCGACCACGGTGATATCCGGTTCGTTGGGTGCGGTGGCGATGTTCAGCCTCGCTCCGTGAGGCAGCTCCTGGTAGCCGGTGATGCGCTTGCGTCCCATGGAAACGAACTTGCCCATGTCGCCGAATACGGCGATGCCCGCCGCGGATATCGGCGCGACGATGCGGTAGGCGTAGGCGTCGGGGCTGGCGAGCTTTCCGGTTATCTTTTCGCCGGGACGCGGGATCGCCACGGTCTCCGAAGCGGGATCGAGTACTGCGATGGGCCCGCTGAATCCCACGTCGCCGGAGGCAAGGGAAAAGTCCGTCGAGCCTTTTGAAGGATCGTCCGCGAAGGCCAGCACGTAGGCCGTCTGGTGACTGCCGTGGCGGGTGAAGGTGGCGGCGATGATGGGTGCGCCCGTTTTCTGTGCCTGGCTCAGGTAACTGGCATTGAGCGGCATGAGCGGCTCGTCCGGCTTCACCAGGTCGCCGTCGGCGCGCGCCACTTTGAAGATGTTGGCGCGGTCGAGTTTCTCGAAGGCGTCGCCCACACCGACAGGGCCGCCGGAGAGCACGGCAAACAGCATGGCCGCCGTGTCGCCCGACGGCATCACGTCCGTTGCCGGCCATGCGCCAAGCTCATGGATGAGGCGGGCGTTGAACGCCAGCTGCTTCCACTTGCCGCGTTCCAGGCCATCACCGGCGGCACGGATGGTCGTCAAGTTCGAATACTTCACGCCCTGGAGCATATGCAGCGGATACGCCATGCAGTACTGCATGGTGATGCCACGCGCTGCCATGGCGGCCGCCATGCCGTCCATGAACCGTTCGCCCAGGCCCGGCACGTTGTGCAGGTCGGGCGAGAATTTGTAGGTCGCATCCAGCCAGTCCTGAAGATAGACGGCTATACCGTTGGCTGCCGCGTAAGTTGCAAGCTCTTCCCAATAGCGGCGATCGACCGCGGCCACGCCGGAAATTTCATATCGCTGCCGATAGGGGCTGTCCTTGTCGATAAAACGGTTGTGCGCCAGGAACGGCACTTTCACGCGTTCGTGGAACGCGGCCATGCCTTTCGGAAACACACCCGGATGGGCTTTCCATTGCAACAGGCCGCCATAGCGATTCCAGTCTTCATCGGGCAGCGCGGGATTCTTGATCCGGCCGACCTTCTCGTGAGGATTCCACGAGCTCTTGTAGTACCACCAGCTATCGAGCTGGAGATAGCCGAAGGGAAGACCGGCCTCCCGGCTGCGCTGGAAGAAACGCACCAGCGATTCTTCGTAGCTCAGGCCCTCCGCATATTCGTAGTTGTAGTAGTAGTGGCCACCGTTGTTGTCGGTGAGCACGCCGATATCGCGAAGGATCGGGTCAGCCTCCGCAGACGCAGGAGTGCGGTGATAGAGCGCTCGCAGCGCGGCGCCCCATGCGCGGTAGGCCGCCACGATATCCGGCGCAGACGCTACCAACGCCGTCGACGTGAAGCCCGGCGGCACCTTTGCCACCTCTGCGTTCAGACCCACGGCGACACGTGTCTTGGCATCGCCAAGCATGCTGGCGAGAAAGAAATCCGACGCGGGCGACATGACAAGCGTGTGGCCGGCCTCCGTGAACAGGATCCACGGTGTGGATACCTGCTGCGGGTCGTCAAAAACCGGAGGCGCGAAGTTGAGCTGCTGATGCGATAGCGAATGCAGCCCCGCCGGCACGGTGTTGAAATCCGGAAAGGCTGGCGGCGCGATGGGTGTGGCGCTGACCACCTTCCATGAAAAAACAAGCGCGTGGGATCTCTCAGACGCAGGCGCTACGGTTGCGTCGACACCGTCCATCAGACGGAAGTGCAGTTCGTTCGCCGTCCTTGTTACCGGCGATGCACCGGCGGGAAGGCGACCACCAAAATGCAGTGCACCGTTGTCGAGCGTGTAGTTGCCCGTTGCGTCGTCGATGGAGAACACCAGGCTGCCGGACCTGGTCTCATAGCTTGCAGCCAGGCTGGACTTCGGCAGCAGAAGAAGCGGGAGGAACAGCGAAGCGATCAGGATGCCGAGGCGATGTTTCATGCATCTATTCCAGTCGTGGCGAGGCGCCCTGTTGAATATCCACGAATCGCGCCTCAGGACTGTGAACCCGGCCCGCCAACGGCGGGCCGGCGTCTCACTAGCGGCTGCAAGGATCGAAGCTTGGCGTGCTCACACCTCGAGTCGGTCATCGGGTCGTGCCACCAGGGTGTAGAGCACGGGCATGAGGAACACGCTGATCAACAGTCGCGTGAAAAGGCCGCTGACAATCACCAGCGCGAACGGTCGCTGCGTATCCGTGCCGACGCCCGTGGCGAGTGCCGCCGGTAGCAGGCCCAGCGCGGCCACGAGTGCCGTCATCATGATCGGCCGCAAGCGGAGGATGGCGCCTTCGCGAATGGCGTCCGCGAGGCTGGTGCCGCCGCGCCGCAATTCGTTGACGTAGGAAATGTAGACCACGGCGGTTTGCACGGAGACGCCGAACAGCGCCAGGAAGCCGATGCCCGAGGAGACCGAGAACGGCGTGCCGGTGATCCACAAGGCGACGATGCCGCCCACCGGTGCCGACAACAGCACGCCGAGTACGGTGATGAACGGAAACTTGAAATTGCTGTAGAGCGTAAAGAGCAGCAGGAAGATCAAGGCGAGCGTGAGCGGCAGTATCACATTCAACTGTGCGCGCGAGGCGGTGTACTCGGTGTACTCGCCGCCCCAGTCGAGGCGGTAACCCTGCGGCAGCTTGACCTTGCCGTTGACCTGTTGAATGGCATCTTCCACGGCACCTGCAAGGTCGCGGCCTTCCACAGAGAACTGCACGCCGATGTAGCGCGAGTTGTCTTCGCGATAGATGAACGAAGCGCCGTTGATTTCCCGGATGTCGGCGAACTCCTTGAGCGGCATCTGTTGTCCGCCCGGCGTCGTCACCAGGATGTTCCTGATCTCCTCGGGGTTGTCGCGGTACTTCTGTTCGAGCCGGACAACAAGGTCGAACTGTTTTTCGCCCTGGACCACCTGCGTGGCGACGTCGCCGCCGATAGCCGTCTGAATGAGTCCGTTGATGTCGGAAACATTCAAGCCGTAGCGGGCGATCTTTGCGCGATCGACCTTGATGCTCAGGCTGGGCTGTCCCAGCTCCTGCACCAGCGTGACATCGCGGATGCCGCGCACGCGTTCCAGCACCTTCTTGATGCTCTTGCCCTTCTGCTCAAGCGTGTTGAGGTCGGGCCCGAACACCTTCACCGCAAGCGCGCTCTTGAGGCCGGTTTCGGCCTCGTCCACCGCATCCTCGGCGGGCTGGGTGTAGTTGAAGATGATGCCGGGAAACGCCTGGAGCTTCTGGTTGAGCGCTTCGATCAAGGCGCCCTTGTCGCGGTACGAACCCTTCCATTGGGAATAGGGTTTGAGCCCGACGTAGAACTCCACGTTGAAGAACCCGGTCGGATCGGTGCCGTCATCGGGACGCCCCAGTTCGGAGGCGACCGTGGTGACTTCGGGAAACGAGCGCAACACTTCGCGCAGCTTGGGCGTGATCTTCGACGCTTCCTCGAACGAGATGGTGTAGGGCATGGTCGCGCGTACCCACAGCGCGCCCTCGTCCAGCTGCGGCATGAACTCGGCGCCGATGCGGGGAATGAGCAGCAACGACAGCAACAGCACCACGGTCGAGGCGGCCGCCGTCAACCACGGCTTGGCGAGGCAGGCGTCGAGACCTTTCGCGTAGACGGACTTGATGGCCTCGAAGATGCGATTGCGCCGCTCTTTCACGCCCTTGCGCATGAACACGGCACAAAGCACTGGCAGCAAAGTAAGCGTGACAACCAGGGAGCCGACGAGCGCGAAGATCATCGTGTCGGCCATGGGCTTGAACAGCGTACCCGACGGCCCGGACAACACGTAGATCGGGAGGAAGCTGACCACGATCACGGCCACCGCGTAGAACAGCGGACGGTCCACTTCGGCGGCGGCATCACGGATGATGTCTTTGACATTGAACGACGCGCCGCGCTGGTCGGCTATCTGCCTGAAGATGTTCTCCACCATGACCACGGCGGCATCGACAAGAATGCCGAAGTCAACCGCGCCAATCGACAACAGGTTGGCCGAGGCCCGTTGCACATCGAGGCATATGAAGGCGAACAGCAACGCCAGGGGAATGGTGGTGGCGACGATCAGGCCCGCGCGGAAGTCATAGAGAAAGAAGATCAACACGACCACGACCAGCAACATGCCGCGGAGCAGGTTGTCTTCGACGATCTTCGTGGTCAGTGCAATGAGGTCGGTGCGGTCATAGAACGGAACGACCTTGACGTCCTTCGGCAGGATCTCGTCGTTGAGCTGGCGGGTCTTCGCCTCGACCCGCTTCAGGACGTCCTGGGTCTTTTCGCCGGTGCGCAGCAGGATCACGCCTTCCACCGCGTCATCCTGCTTTTCGTAGCCGAACTCGCCCAGGCGCGGCGCGATGCCAATGACGACGCGGCCGATGTCCTTCACCAGCACGGGCACGCCGTTGTGAACGGCCACCACCACGTTGCCGATGTCCTCCAACGTCTCCATGCGGCCTGCACCGCGCACGTAATAGAACTGTCCGCCTTGCGAATAGAACCCGCCGCCGGCGTTGGCGTTGTTGGCGCCGAGCGCGGCCTCCACCTGCACGGCGGACAGGCCGACGGCAGCGATCTTGGTCTGGTCGAGCAGCACCTGGTACTGCATGGTGCCGCCGCCGAATCCCGAGTCGTCGGCCACGCCGGGCACGGCCCTGTATTGCGGCTCGACGGTCCAGTCCTCGATGGTCTTGAGGTCCATCGGCGAGCGGTCGGAGCTTTGCAGCACGTAGCGATAGATCAGGCCTGACGGCGCCGACAGCGGCGACACCGATGGCGTGACACCGCTGGGCAGGCTCAGGTCGCCCAGGCGGTTGAAAACTTCCTGCCGCGCGAAGTTGTTGTCCGTGCCCGTTTCAAAAGTGAGGATGACGTCGGACAAGCCATACAGCGAAATGGAGCGCGTCGTGGTGGTCTTGGGTACGCCGTTCATGCCCAGCTCGACCGGAACGGTGATCAGCCGCTCCACTTCTTCGGCGGCATGCCCAGGCCATTGCGTGATGATTTCAACGATGGGCGGCGAAAGATCCGGATAGGCATCCACTGGCAGGCGCTTCAGTGAATGCGCGCCGGCGCCTATCAACAGGAGCGTCAGCAACAGGACGAGAAAGGGTTGCCCCAGCGACGCGGTGACGACGCGGTTCATGATCGACGCCGTCCGTGAGGGCGACACGGCGGATGGAAGCTGATCGCTCATTGGTTTTGCATGAACTGGACGAAGATGCCGCCATCCACCACGACCTGCTCGCCGGCGTGCAGCCCGGCAGGAATGTCGAACTGGTCTCCTGTGCGATAACCCAGGGTGACGCGGCGCCGCGCGAAACTGCCGTCATGCTCGACGACGTAGACAAAGGGCAGGTTCTCGTCGTCCCGAAGCAGCGCCGAGACCGGAACCAGCAGTCCATCGGTTTCCTGTTGCGAGTGAATCTGCACGTCGACGTAAGCCTGCTTCTTCAGCAGGCCTTGTGCGTTGTCCACCACGATACGCACGGGCATCAGCCGCGTGTTCGGATCGATCATCGGCGAGATGCGGCTGACCGTGCCGACCAGATGCTGGGTGCCGATGCCCGTCGCGATATCCGCGGAGTCGCCCGGTTTCACGGATGCGGCGTCGGCCTCAGCGACCTGCGCCATCACCCACACATGCGAGATGTCGGCCACCGTAAAGCACGGCGTGGTGCCGGCCTGAAGAAGCTGGCCCGGCGTGATCTGCCGGTCGACCACGGTGCCGGCGGTGGGGGAACGGATCACGCCATTGATCGGCCCGATGGGCTTGCCTTGTTCGATGGCCTTGATGACCTTGGGGTCGACATTCAACGAGACCAGCGTTTTCAAGGCGGCATCGACATCCGCGTCTGCGTTGGCGGCATCGGCCTGGGCCTGGTCTTCCTCGCGCTTGGCAACGCCCTGGTGCTCGACCAGATCTTTCTCCAGATCGGCCAGGCGCCGCGCGGTGTGCGCGGTGGTCAACGCCTTGCGATACGCGGTGACGGCGGCGGCGTAGTCGGGCGAATCCACCGTGGCGAGCGCATCGCCTTGCTTGACGTGATCGCCGATGTCGACCAGCAAGCGCGACACCGGACCGGACATCGGCGCCAGCACGGCCGTGGCGTGATCATTGTTGAAATCTACGGAACCGGTTGCTTCCACGGTGCGGTGGTACCCGGCACGCACGACGTTGTAGAGCCGGATGTGGCTGCGCTGGTCGGGCGTCAGTGTCACATTGACGGGCGTGGCGGACGCCGCTGGTGCGCTATCGTCGCTTTTGCCGGAGCACGCGGCCACGCCGCACGTTGCCGCGAGCAGCAATGCCATGCCGAGGCGGCGCACGCACGGTCGCTGCGGCCGCTTCGAAAGCGCCCCATCTAACACTTCACTTTTCATTGTTGTCCCGGGCTAGATCTGCGCGATTCCACCATCCACCACCGAGGGCCTGGAACAGCGCCGCCGTGTCGGCATATCGGCTGGCCTGGGCCTGCACCAGGGTGATGCGCGCTTGCTGGTATGACTGTTCCGCACTCAATAGCGAAAGGTAGTTGGCGTAACCGGCCTGCGATTGCCGCTGCGCCAAATCCAGCGATCGCTTGGATGCCTCCGCGGCGGCGGCGGCGGCCTTCAGCCCGGCGGCGTCCTGGTCCAGCGCGACCAGCGAGTCGGCCACATTCTGGAACGCCCCCATCACCGTGCTGCGATATTGTTCGGCGGCTTGCACATAGGCCGCTTTCGCTGCGCGTTCCTGATGCAGAAGCGTACCGCCCTGGAAGATCGGTGCGGTGATGTCCGCGCCAATGCCCCAGAAGCCGGTGCCTGAGGTGAACAACTGATTCATGGCCAACGCCGTGCTGCCGACGTTCGCACTCAACACGATGTTGGGCAGTCGATTGGCGATGGCGACGCCGATCTGCGCGCTGGCCGCATGCATGTTGGCCTCGGCCTGGAGCACGTCGGGGCGCTGCGCCACGAGTGTCGACGGGAGGCTGACGGGAAGTTCCTGCGGCAGCTGGAGCGCGGACAGATCGAATGACAGGTCCGATGCCTGCGAAGGGTACTTCCCCACGAGCACGGCGAGCAGATCGCGTTGTTGCGCCAGCTGCTTGAGCAGCGGCGGCAGCGTCGCGTTGACCTGGGCAAGCTGCGCTTCCTGAGCGGCAAGGTCCAGTCCGCCGGCATAACCCTTGGCGAACTGATCGCGAAGGATCTTCACCATGTGCGCGTTGATATCCACCAGCTCGCGCGTGGCATCCACCTGGGCCTGGAGCGACGCGAGCTGCACGGCCGCAGCCACTACGTTGGTGCTCAAGGTGATCTGGGTCGCGATCATCTGGTAGCGGACCGCCTGCTCCTGCGCCTTGACCGACTCCGTCGTGCGACGGTTCAGGCCAAAAATATCCGGCGCATAAGAGACGCTGACCTGCGGAGTGAACAGGTTGTACTGAAAGGCGTTGGAGCTTGGCGTGGGCGAGATGGTCCCGGCCTGCCGCTGGCGACTGGCGGAAAACGTCCCCGACACGTTGGGGTAGTAGCTGCCGCGTTGCGCCAGCACATTCTCTCGCGCCACCGACAGCGCAGCCTGCGCCGCCTTCAGGTCGTGATTGTTGGCGAGCGATTGTTCGATCAATTCATTGAGGGGCGCGGAGTGGAACAGCGTCCACCAGTCCCCTGGAATATCGCCGCCCGTCGCGAAGCGCTGCGCTTCGCCGCCCGCCACGTGTTCGGTCGCCTCGGTGGCGGCGACCGGCTTGGCGGTGTACTGGCTGACCTCGGGCGGTGCAGGGCGCTTGAAGTCGGGCCCTACGGCGCAGCCGGCCATCAGCGACGAGGCCAGTATCGCGACAAGCCACCGGCTACGCGGCAAGCACGGTTGAACGGACCACGATACAGACATAGCCAGAACGATTCTCTCTGCCGAACTCCATGATCCAGGCGAAAGCGGCCCCGCAGCGTCGCCCTCGATCATCGCGCCCGGTCATGCCTCAACCCTCCCATGCGAACATATAGCACAGGCGCGACGATCATCCCTCGGGCGCGCGGCGAAAGTTCTCGCGATGGGTGGCTGGCGGAGGTGTTTGTTGCTTCGAAAGCAGGGGCTTCGTTCTAACGTGGGTGGGCGTACCGGCGGGGCAGCTGGGTCGGAAGCGGACGCTCTAACTTGTCTCCGGATCCGGACCCCGGGTCACGTCCGCACCGGGAAAGCTGCAAGCACCCTGGCGAGGCTCTGAACCGATGACTGCAACTGCGTTTTGTCAAAGGCGAAGCCGAACGCAAGCGTGTTTCCTAATCCTGGTTGATCCTCGGCACTTCCCGTCAATCGAATATGACCAAGCCCGTCACCGACAAGGTCGATGCTGAGCTGTTCTTCCAGGGTTCTGAATTTTGCTTGCCCCGCCAACGAGTCATACAGGTTGGCCGCATCTTGGTGAAATGCCTCGATCTCGGCAGTAAGAAAGCTCGCACTGACAGACCCGATGAATCCTCCGGCCTTAACCTCGACCACGACGGTCAACCAGTTGTCGTCAAAGTACTCACCAACCGGTTCGCGCTCATAGCCGAGAACGTCGATCCTCAGCTGCTCGCCGCCATCACCCATAAACAGAACCGATTGCATTCCATTCCTTCCGCTGCATTCGCGTGCGTCGCAACTTCATTCATCTTGAAGGTCCGTCCAGGGCCGGAAGCGGACATCGCAGTTCTTTCAACGGATAGACGCCTGATCGTCTGCGGCCTGTCGTTCCGATATACCAACATCTAGATCCACCTTGCCCCCAAGCCACCCTAACAAGCCGACAGGCCTGCCGACGATCTCCTCAAGGCCAGATGGTGTCAACACTTCGCGCTTTCCCATTGCTTTGATGGCGCTCCGACTCATCTGGCGTACTTCAGAACCACATCTCGAGTGGGTGCCGACACGTGCTGACCACCATCCGGAACCCCAGTTCGTCAGGGTCGCCTGCTTGTCCCTTCTCATTGGGTTCGCTCGGGAACTCGGCCTTCAGCCCATCGCTGACATTAGACTGTCCGTCAGCGGCAGACAGATGCAGCAGGGGTGAAACGTCGGCCCGCGGTCTGCGCACATCGCGCGTTACATGACGAGGAGGAGCGATGCTGGTTCTGATTGGAGTGGCGATCGTGGTGATCGGCTTCGCGCTGCGCTTCAATGCGCTTCTGGTGGTGACGGTTGCCGGCCTCGCGACAGGGCTCGCCGGTGGCATGGATCTCGTCGGCATCATCAGCGCATTCGGCAAGGCGTTCACCGAAAACCGTTACATGGGCCTGATCTGGCTGACGCTTCCCGTGATTGCGCTGCTCGAACGCAACGGGCTCAAGGAACAGGCGCAACGGATCATAGGACGAGTACGCGCGGCGACGGCGGGTCGCGTGCTGATGCTGTACTTCGTGATTCGCCAGGTCACCGCCGCGCTCGGCCTGACCTCGCTCGGCGGCCACGCGCAGATGGTGCGGCCGCTGATCGCCCCGATGGCCGAGGCCGCGGCCGTGAACCGGCACGGCGAGTTGCCGAATGCTGTGCGCCAGCAGATTCGGGCGAATGCATCCGCCGTGGACAACATCGCGGTGTTCTTCGGCGAGGACATTTTCATCGCCATTCAATCGATCCTGCTGATCAAGGGTTTTCTCGAACAGAACGGCATCATCGTGGAACCGCTGCAAGTGTCGGTGTGGGCCATTCCGACCGCAGTCGCGGCACTCCTTATCCACTGCACGCGGCTCTACCTGTTCGATCGCCGGCTTGCGCGGACCTTCGCGACGCCCGTGAAGGATTCGCGATGATCGGGCTCGAGGTGCTTTACACGATCGCGGGGCTGATGTTCGCGGCATTCGCGCTGTTCAACCTGACCGATCGAATGAATCCGCGGCGCGTCGTGAACTTCGCCTTCTGGATGATCTATGCCGTAACGTTCCTGTTTGGCGCTCTGCTGCCGCATTTCGTGACGGGCTGTCTCGCGATTGCGCTCGCCGTGATCGCGGGGTCAGGCAAGCTTGGGCGCGGCAAAGGCGAGGAGCGCAGCGCGAACGCAGTCGCTCGGGGTGACGCCGGCGCACCTCGCCTGGGCAATCGGCTGTTCCTGCCCGCACTGCTGATTCCCGCGGTTACGCTGGCAGGAACGTTCGTGTTGAAGCACGTGTCGTTCATAGACACGAAGAACGTGACGCTGATTTCACTCGTTCTCGGCACCCTTGTCGCGTTCGGCGTCGCGCTCGTGATGCTGCGCGACTCGCCGGTACACGGGCTCAGGGAAGCGCGTTACACGATGGACGCTGTCGGCTGGGCCGCAATCCTTCCGCAGATGCTCGCGGCGCTCGGTGCGGTGTTTGCGGTCGCAGGCGTCGGTGGCGTTGTATCCGGGCTTGTGACGACCTGGATGCCGATCGATTCGCCCATCGCCATCGTTGTCGCGTACACGGTCGGCATGGCGTTGTTTACGATGATCATGGGCAACGCGTTCGCCGCGTTCCCGGTGATGACAGCGGGCATCGGGCTGCCGCTGATCGTCCATGCGTTTCACGGCAATCCGGCGATTCTCGGTGCGATCGGCATGCTGAGCGGCTTCTGCGGCACACTGATGACGCCGATGGCCGCGAACTTCAACATCGTTCCTGCCGCACTGCTCGAACTAAAGGACAAGAACGGCGTGATCAAGGCGCAATGGCCGACAGCGCTCCTCCTACTGGTCGTCAACACCGTGCTGATGGCCGCGCTCGTGTTCCGATTCTGAAGCTCTTTTTCATTGACGAGATGCCAATGACCACCTTACTCACGCCTGTGATCGCATCGAAATTCGCATCGCTCGCACTTGCACATCTGACGCGCGAGTATCCAAACAGCCTCGCGCACGTGCTCGCCGGTCCACAGGACATCGCTGGGCCTCGTGCGCTGCATCCAATCTTCTACGGCAGCTACGATTGGCATTCCTGCGTGCACGGCTACTGGCTCATATTGCATCTGCTCGAACGTTTTCCTGACCTGCCTGAAGCGGCGCATATCGTGGCCGTTGTCGATGCGCATTTCACCGATGCGAATGTCCAAGGCGAGCGCATATACCTTGACTACCCGCACAACCGCGGATTCGAGCGGCCATACGGTTGGGCGTGGCTTCTCGCGCTCTCCGCGAAGCTTGATAGGCTTGCTGCGGACAACGTGATACCGCAGGCATCGCGCTGGAAAACGACATTTTCGCCGCTTACCGATGCGATCGTGGATCGCTTCGAGGAATTCCTGCCGAAAGCGACTTATCCACTGCGCGTCGGGACGCATTACAACACGGCGTTCGCACTTGCGCTCGCGTACGATTTTGCACGAGGCACACAGCGCGAACCGCTGGCTGCGCTCACCGTTGAGACGGCGAAACGCTGGTACGTGAATGACATGGCGTGCCAGGCATGGGAGCCTTCAGGCGACGAGTTCCTCTCGCCGTCGCTGATGGAGGCGGAACTGATGCGGCGCGTGCTGCCGGCGGATATGTTCGGCGACTGGTTCACGCGTTTCCTTCCTGGCCTCTCGCAGGGCGAACCTGCGACTCTTTTCACGCCGGCAACGGTCAGCGACCGCAGTGACGGCAAGATCACGCATCTCGACGGATTAAACCTCAGCCGCGCATGGTGCATGCGTGCAATCGCCCACGTCTTGCCGGATGGTGACATGCGTCGCAAGCGACTTCTTGTTGCAGCTGAGCAACACCTCGACAGCGCGCTCGCCCATGTCGCCGGCGACTATCTGGGCGAGCACTGGCTCGCAACGTTCGCGACACTGGCGCTGGAAGCTTGATCGGATGGACGGCTATTCATCATGCCAACCATCGTTCCCCTTTTGCGGCCAGATGGGGATCCATCGGAGGCTCGCAAGCAATCGCCTGGCCCTCGGACCCTCGGTAACGCACAAGCCAATCACTTTGCAGGGCATTCGACCCTATTGTCTTGAACCGCGATAATCTGCCACTTTCCGTTGCGCCTTAACCACATGTCCGTCCACACCAGACAGCGGCGTTCGTGCTTGGAATCCGGCAGTGCCACCGTTTTCGATTCCGATCCGTACACGACGGCGGCATCCGGCGAGAAGAATCGCACATCCGCACTGTCCAGATGGCAGTCGGTGGACCACGGTGTCTTTGGGTCGTATGCAGGAGCGCTAGCCGGCTTTCCATAGCGCAGGCCTTTGGGCGCTGTTCCCTGGAAGTCATCTGCGAGTATCTCGGATGCGACCCACTCGCCTCCGCAGGCCATGTTGGCCCAGGCCCTTTCCTTCGTGATCATCCATTGGGCCGTGGCCCCATTCTTGGCTGGGATGTCTTCCGCGAGGGCGACCCTCGTGCATATCAAGACAAGCGTGGCCACGATCAAGCGAATGGCGTGACTGCTCATTAGGCTCCCCCTTATCCCCTTGGCCTTGAAGCCAGCGTCTTTACTGCGCCGAAGGGAACTCTATCCCTCTTTGGTCCTTGCCCATTTTTCCGACAACCATAGCGCCAGATAACCAAGGGCACCAAGAACAATACCCACGGGTATCAGCCAATGTAGAAGGCTGGATTGCAAGGCGGTTATGTACACGTCGTGCCCATGGTTGGGCACCGGCACGATACGGTGCGTCGCGGGGTCCGGCGACAGCGGACCCCTCACTATCGCCAGCCAGACCCAGAACCATGCCAATGCGATGGGAGCTGCGGACCAACGCAGCACCAAGGATGCCATGCGTAAGACACTACTCACGCTCACCATTCCTGCCCACCTCTCATTGTTCGTTTCATCCATCAGGCGCCAGGAACATGCACTCGCGTCACGCAAGTGCCACAGCAAAACCCGCAAGTGCTGCCAAAGGGAAGTCAGACAGCACCAAGCTTCATTTTGGTCAAATTACGAAGGGGAAGGAAACCGGGCCACCGCAACCCTTCGCCCCTCGCAAGTCGATTAAAAATGATGTTTCCGCCAATCGGCCAGCGTGAAGCCCCGACAGAAATGCAGCGTATCCAATTGCATCCATATTGTTCGCCAGTATCCGATGATCCAAGACATCCGTTGCCCATTTAGATCTGACATCGATAGTTCAAACCGGATCTTGTACAGCAGGTGCCTTGGCAGCCAGCGCAGTCGCCTTCAGACCGCTTCGGCAAGCGAGAAACCAGATGGCACCCAGCGGCAATGACACACCAAGAATCGTCGGACTATAAGCGTTGCTGAAGCTGGAAGCTCCAAACAACTGGATCGATAGCAGTTGAAAACCGAACGCCCCGGTGGTCCAGTTGAAGCGCAACGTCGCGAACCCGATTAGAGTGCCGATTGCCCATAACCATTTGCGGCGCGCGATCGGTGTACGCAAGCAGAGCACGAAGGCATAAAGACAAAACACCGGAATGACGATGCAAAAGACTAGCATGATCCAATGTGTCGCTCGCTTTCCCGAGAGTGTGAAAGCATTCGCTTGCTCCAAGGATTGACTCATTCGCTGCACATGCATGCCTTCCAGCCGCATCGCATCATCGGCTCCGACCAACACCACATTGCCCAACACCCAACCGTCAGCAAATTCATACTCATAGGTGAGGTCATAGCGACTGGACCCGTTAACGGCCAGGGTGTTGGTGCCGACCAGCTTCATTGAGCGAGGCGATCCGGCGGGGAAATAACCGTTGAGTTCCTTCAGCTTGGCATCGATGCCCGGATCTTGGCGAAGCTTCTCGTCGAGCTTGCTCTTTACGGGCTCCATGTCGCCTTGTCTCACTTGCTCGAGCACGGATCGTGCAATTTCCGCTGCCGGGTGAGGTGTGAGCTTGTCAATCAACGCCTGCTGGCTGCAGGCAGCAATCAGCAGGCACGCGCACACGATGGTGAAGCGAAACAGTGAAGCCATGGTTTCCCCCGGAGATAAACGCAATGCTGACGCCGATTGCTTGTCTCGGAACATCCGCATTCGAAAGCGGACCTTGCCGATGGTCAGAATATCGGGTTGATACCTTCCAGCGTGACATGTCGCTCCGCCCCCGTCCCGGTGACCACAAGCTCCAACAAAATCGCCGCGCCTTCCGCTACGTAGGCAACGCATTCAACAACTGCCAGCAAGCCGGTGTCGTTGGCCTGAAAATATTTGACGGCTACCGGGCGATCAGTGCGATCGACTGATCCTTCGGATTCGGAAAGGCAGGCTGCGAAGTCGGACTCGATGGCTTCTGCTACCTCTCGCCCGTGAGCGAGGGCGTAACCGAAGCGATCTGCCAAAGCATCGAAGTCGCGCCTGACGAGCAGCACAACCGCTTCAGCCCCGAGGGCCGACAAGGATTGTGGGTCAGTCTGGTCTTCAGTGACCTGCATGCTCTGGCTTCCCTCGTTTAGGTCCGCTCCGGGTCGGAAGCGGACATAGCGAACCTTCTACTTGTCGAACAAATCCGCTGTCTTCCTGGCGTCATCTAGAGTATTTGCCGTTATCCAGAACTTGTCTCCATGAAAAGGGGCCTGGATATAGCTAGCTACGACGGCTTCCTGCTTTACCGACAATACAATTGGCTGAGGATTTCCATGATCTGTAAGTTTCGCGAGCCTCAAGCACTGTCCGAGTCGAGCTTTAGGATGACATCGAATGACCCGAGCTGCTCGTTCTCGCCAATGGCTATCGCGACTAGCTTCACGCCCTCAACTTGCTTGCCGATATCGACACATTCGATCTGATGAACGAAGCCGACGGCACGGTCCGAACCTTTCAAATCGCGCCTATTCTCACTGCGAGTCGTAGCGCCACAACCAATGGAGAACGTAACCGGCGCGAAGGAGTGCTCCGTTTTGAGGACTCCACTGTTGGTGGGCGCTGCTGCCGCCAACGCGGATTGGCAGAAAAGAAGTAGCAGCCACGACAATCCCTTCCTGTTCATTCCATGCTCCTAATTTAGTGTCCACCCGCGCCAGACAAGGTCCGCTACGGGTCGGAAGCGGGCACTCATTAGGTGCCAACATCGCCTTACTTTCCGGGTGGCTCTGGTTTGTCTCTAGTCCAATTCCACCCCGTAAGGCTCGCAATGACCTCCTCAAAATCGCAGGATGCCGTCACGAAGCGACCGCCTCTCCTTAGCGCGCTAATGAGCGCCGCCGTGCCCGAATGGAATTTGTCTGCCTGGTCAGTCGGTGCGTCCAGAGCCGAGATCTCCACGTAATAGCGCGAGCACTCGATGGCCGAGTACGGTGAGCGGCGCCTAGCGGATGGCTCGAAATCCTCATTTCGATACGTGACCATCTCAACATTTAGGTCGCCAAATGCCTCTCGACCTTCCCGTCTCACAGCAACCTCTATCTCCTCGGCGCTCTCATCGGTATCGATGTACAGCTCACAAAAAGATTGGGGCGACATATTCATTCCTATTCGCGAAACTGTCCGCTTCGGGTCGGAAGCGAACCTAACCCCCGCGAGGGTCGGTGTAGGTCGCTTGCGGGCGAATCGCGACCACCGCATCGAGCAGTGATCGACCGCTGTCCAGAATCATATCCCGGTAGTGCGCTTCGGCCGCGAACCGCTCAGCATCGATCTCCCGAAGCTCGCTTTCACTCCACCCTTCGCGAACTGACCCTAGAGGGAATCTATCGGTATCCGAGTCGACACCAACGAATATCAAGAAGAGCTCGCGGTCCAGGCCGTGGTTCGATCTAGCCCATTGAACGACGTTCCTCACTCCCTGGGTCAGGCAGCCACTTTCGGATAGCAAGTCCTGGAGAGCTTGCTCCAGGTTCTGCAACACAATGGCATTGGGATAGCCGCTCAAAAATGACTCCTGAAAGTGGTGCCCGATTATGTCCGCTTCGGGTCGGAAGCGGATATTACCGATATCGCGAAGCCCAAGGTATTTCGCGATATTTCCTGCGTGAACCAGCTCAGTGCGAAGAGTAATAGTTACTTTCAGAAAGCATCTGTTGATAGAGGCTCGGCGTCATGAACCTCATATTCTCCTGAGCCAGTGCCAGCGCTTTGGAATACTCCGCCAACGCTTCCGCCTTTCTATTCTGCTGAGCCTTTACCCAGGCATCGTCGGCCAGCACCATCGCCTGAAGTGCGCCGAGCTGTGAATCACCCAAGCCCGCCTCTTTGCAGGCCAGGAGGAACGCCTGCATCTTTGCGGGACTTCCTGACCACCGGCTGGTAAGCGCCAACATGTGTTGGCGGCGCACGATGAAGTTCTTAGGTGAAAGCTCAATCGATTGGCGCAATGCCTGCCGTTCCGCCGCCTGATCACCCCGGAACATGGCGATATCCAGAAGATGGAGATCCGTGAGTATCGGCCGGTTAGCCAGAACCAAAGATTGCTGCAACTCCGGAACAGCCCTCTGGAAGTAGAACTCCATGAGGTCTGTTTGCATCACGCTCGTACTGGAAATGAAAGCGCACCCCCTCTCCTCGCGGGCCAGATACTTGTAGTAAATGCCATGGGCCAGATGTGCCGCGTAGGAGGCAGGGTACTTTTCCAACCACTCGCTATAGTTCGGCTCGAGATCAGGATCGGCGATATAGAAGGCTCGAAAACCATCAAGAAGTGCCAGCTCATCAATGTCGCCCTTCTCATAGGCGGCCTGAAGAGCGTTCATTTTCTTGTCGAGATCATCGTATTGCTTTGCAACCAGAAGTCTCAAAGGCGACGAGTCGGGCGCGGTGTTCGCTGATCCACATGCAAACGCCGTCGAGGACAAAGTGGCACCGATAATAACGATGAAGGTGATCAACCAACGTCCTAATGACAACTGTCGTCCCCGCACGCAACACGCTCCATGAATGAATTGGTCAGTCTTTCAGATTACCGCAGAACCGCATTAGTCGCGGGAGGCGCCGGCTCTCCCAAGGTCCGCTACGGGTCGGAAGCGGACCTTGACCCCGCACTTTTTCGCTCATCGCTTTCGATACGGCAAGGGCCAGTGAGCCAAACCTTCCACCGCGTACTCCCGGAGCTGTGGATCGTCCGACTCAGCAAGCGACTCTAGAGCCTGACGTGACTCGTCGCTTGCGATTCGCGCCAAGGCATAGGTGCATTTGCGCTGGAATTCAGCAAGGTTGTCCCACTTGACCAGGCTTTCAAAGGGTACGGAGGCCGCGCGGCGGATCGTATCCACTGCGGCTGAGTCGCCGATCAGGCCGAGCTCGAAAACAATGTCTTCGTGCAGATCGTGCCATTGCTCCATCAGAAGCTCGCAGAGAACCGGGACCGGAACCTGTGCCGCGCTGGTCAGCGAGGCACGAAGGGCGACGCTGTCTTTCGCACGAATGGCAGTCACTACGGCGTCGTAATTCCCCAAGATCTTGCCTCCTTCTAAAAGGTCCGCTTCGGGTCGGGAGCGGACCTTCCGGTGTTCGTCCCTATGGGCATCTACGGGCCAAAGAGCTTCGCCGGCGCTCGTTGGAAGGACATTTGGCCGAACTCGACGCCAGATGCTCCATGGCGATATGGAAGCAGTGCGATGGTGCGAATACCTCCGGTCTGCTCAAGGTCGAAGACCGCCGAAAGATCGGTGTGACCTTCTGGTGGGTCCATTGGAGTGACGAGCACGTTTGCCTTGATGGTGCCGGCCTTCGCTTGAGGAATTAGGGCTTGTAACAGTCCTACGAATGCCGCCTTCTCATCCTCAAACTCGTCTGATGGTAGATAGGACAGCACTTCGTTCTTTCTGTTCAGGGCCATGGCAAAAAACGGAAACTGTTTCCCATTGACGAGATAGTTTCTGACCGTGCTTTCTGCACGTTGAAGTAGAGTCTCTTGATCTCGCGAAAGTCAGCGTGCGCTGGTCTTCTGGTTCCGAAAGAGTCGATCAAAGAAGGTCGTCATCCATCCCCCAATGGCTTAGTTACACATCTTCAAAATGTCCGCTTCGGGTCGGAAGCGGACCTTGTGTTGACACCGAAAGACGCCAACCCACCAGCGTCAATCCTGAATATATGGCTCCCCAGTGTCGGGAAAGAAGAACTCATACCTGCGGCTTAGCCGGCGCAAGTACGCGTCCATTGCTCCCACAGCTAGTTCAAGCGCTTGAATGCCGTCCGCTCCGTACACAGTCTCCGGCTTTTCCGGAAGACCGATGAAACTGACGGAACAGCCCGCAGTGCCTGGTGCAAACGCGAAGTCCACTGACCCCTCGGCTAGTAGATAGGGCTCCCCAATGCAAATGGTGAAGGCCTCCCTCTCCGAGCCCCCTACGATCGAGTAGAGAAGGCTGCGAGTTGCAACTATTCGTCCTGTCGTCTGATCCATCTGCTTCCGTTCCTTTTGCCAACCATTGACCGGGTTGCAGCCTCAAATCGCTAGGTCCGCTGTGGGTCGGAAGCGGACCTAACTCAGCTTCGTTCACACGGTGACATCTAGCAAGGTTGCAGCCACTGCAAGATGCGATTCGACGACCTTGGCAATGCCCTCGACGCGCACGACCTCCAAAGGGCGTGAGTCCTCGAATTTTTCGTCGACGCTCGATACCTGGCCTTGCCTGAAACTCTCGGCACGACGAAACACGCCAACTCTAGGGGTTTCGCCTGGGTCAATCGGCTCTCCGTAAGACAGCGTGATTTGGGCCTGCCGAGTAAACAGGTCCCGGTGCCACTGCCGCTCGAAGACGACCTCCCACCGCAGGTAATTTTCTTTGTAGTTGTAGGTCCGGGTGGAGCGGTCCGAGCACGCAAGACCCTTCGCGGTGAGCGCCGGCATCGCGGCAGCGAGCAACTCGTCCAATTCACACTCTACCTTCCGAAAGGCGCGCTCAGTCGCACTGGCTTCCATGACCTACCCCCTCATAAGGCCCCGATCCTACAACCAGCCAAGGTATTGAACTGTCCGCTACGGGTCGGAAGCGGACCTTAGCCCTGAACGGAAATTGTGATCCTTGGGGTCGCCATAGATGCCACCTCGATCGTGTGATTCAGGCAGTAGATCCCCCAGTGAACAAATGGTCCGGGGAATTTCGCCGATGCAAAGGTCACCTTCGCCAAGTAATCGAGATATACAGACTTCGTATATCGAACGAAAAGGCGCCCCTCACCCTCCGACTCTTCGGGCTCTGGGACGTGGAAGCTCTCGTTCTGGACCGCATACCCAATGTAGCTTTCCCAAACAATCTCAAAGATGCGGCATCCGGGCCCGTGGAGAATGGGCTTAGCCTCAGAAAACGATCCCGCGGGCAAGCCTGGCACTTCAAGCTGCTCCATCGCCTGATTAGGTGAGAGGTCACTGGTGGCTTCGAGTATGACAAGGCGAAGGCAATTGTCTTCGGGCTCTGAAATCGAGCCGAGATATAGGTACTTAGCAGACCGAATGGCTTCAATCTGAGCATCCACTTCAATCAACTTGCCGACTCCTTGATCTGTATTGGGACGTCCGCTCCGGGTCGAAAGCGGTCATCCGGTTCCTTGTCCAAAGGAAATCAGAGATCCCTGCATTGAACGCATGGTTAGCTATTCCTGGCGATCCGCCTTGGGATCGAAGTCGGCACGTGTCGGCTGCGATGGATCGTAGAAGGTATAAGTGAAGAACTGCTTCGGGTCAGTTGGATACGTGCGCTTTGAGAGAAAGGCGCGTGCTGCTGCGACATAGCCTTGAGGAACCGCAACCTTGACTGCGTCGGTAGTACCCGAGCTTGGGTCAATGACTTTGGATACTTTTAGCGTATCTATCTTGCCTGCGGAATTGACCGTTGCCTCAAAGACAACCGCGTAGAGCTTGGTCGCGGCCGGACCTGTGGACTGCGCCAAGGCGGTGCCTGCAAGGAGGAAGAACACTGTCGCGAATAGATGGCGCATCCTGACCTCATTGAGTGATTAGCGAAACACAAACACAACCAGAGGCGTTCCGGAGCTTGCCCCTGTGAACTGTCCGCTTCGGGTCGGAAGCGGACATTAGCGAACGTAGCTGGTCAGTCAGGAAGTCCAAGCCTCCAAGCGCTGGATTACGCGCCACGTTCCATTTTTGCGTTCAACCACCACGTACTCCCCATGTGCGCATAGTCCGCCGCAGTCCTCCTCGAAGTAGACGATTGCTCTGTCCTTTGTCTCGGAATAGACCGGCATGCTGAGTCTGAGAAGAATGCCAATGTCGGGGAATGTATCCTGGAATCCAGTGTTCGCACCGATGGGAATCCGTACTCCTGCTGGAACTGGAAATTCCGTAGGATGCTTCGCAGGCTTATCAAATGCCGCCTTGAGACGTACGTAGGACACCATCCTTACTCGCAGACACTCAATCCCCTTCGGAAGCTCTTCTGTCGCGTCGGTGCGCTTGACCAGCTCTGTTGCCTGGTCGCTTGAGATATCACGAGGAATCCAAGTCTGGATGTTGCGCGGGCCAGTTGGCTTCGCGGAAAGAAGAACCTTGCCGCGATCCTTGCCTTGGCATTGCAGTGACACCACCGCTGAGAGAACAGCCTTGTCCGAGGAGCTCCCGCTGGCGGAGGCCCCTTCAGCATCCGCCACAGTGATCCTTGCTAAACCCAAAACCACTACCCCGAGCATCATCCCGTTCCACGCCATAGTGTCCTCCGAGATCCTTGGTGGTTGGCGGATCGGAAATGTCCTTTCCTGGTCGAGAGCGGACGTTACGTTTGGACGGACCTAATCCGCCCTTACACGATGGGTGGCACTTTACGGCAGCGGTTGTGTCTGCTTCGCATCGAAGTGGACACGACCTGTGACCACGCATGGGGCTTTGCGAACCCGCCTGTCTGTACGTGGAAATCCGGCGCACCGTTCTGGCAGGCCAAAGCCCTTCTGCGTTGCAAAAGGGCGAATAGACAATCTGGCGCGTCCACTACGAGTGGGAAGCCGAGACTACCGCTTCCTCAACCCGCAGCAATTGACCCCGTCAAATCGGATCCTCGATCGACTTGGCGAGTTCGGTGAAAAGCTTCGGGCCCGACTCGGTCATGTGCCAGCAGTCTTCCAGACGGATGCCGAATTCGCCGGGGATGTAGAGGCCCGGTTCGTCGGAGAAGCACATGCCGGCTGCCAGTGGCGTGGCGTCGCCGTGGACGAGGTAGGGGGATTCATGGCCGTCCAAACCGATGCCGTGACCGGTGCGGTGAGGCAGGCCGGGCAGGTGGTAGCCGGGGCCCCAGCCTTCCTTTTCGTAGTAGGCGCGCACGGCGTCGTCGATGGTGCCCACAGGAATGCCCAGCTTGGCGGTGGCCAGCGCGAGCTCCTGGCCGCGCTTGACGGTATCCCACACCTTGCGCTGTTTTGCGGTCGGCTGGCCCATCACCCAGGTGCGCGAGATGTCCGATTGATAGCCATGCACGGCGCAACCCACGTCCATCAGGATGACCGAACCTTCATGCAAGGTCTCCGGCTTGTGCGAGCCATGCGGATACGCACTGGCTTCGTTGATCAACACCAGGGCGAACTCCGGCGCGCCGCCCAGGGCGACGGTGGCGGCGTTCATCATGGTGGCGATTTCGCTGGGACTCATGCCGGCGCGAACATTGCCGTGGACGTAGCGCAGCGCCGCCAGGGTGACGTCATTGGCGGTCTGCATCAGCGCGAGTTCGGCGGGGGATTTGATCAGGCGAACGGCTTTAACCAAAGCATCGCCGGACACCACGGTGTAAGCGCCCGCGCTTGCCTCGCGCACGCCGTCGACGATGAAGAGACGCGTGGTGGCTTCGAAGGCGATCGAACCGGAAGTGACACCGCGATCGCGAAGCGCGCCGACGAGGCGGGCGAACGGGCTTTCGTGTTCGTTCCAGGGACGCACGTCGCCGCCCACCGCCAAGGTTTCGCGGATCGAGGGTTCCTCGAAGGCCGGCGTCACCACGACGATGTCGCCATGCGCCGGGATCACCGCGGCCGTCGTACGCTCCGAGCGATGCCACTGGATGCCGGTGAAGTATTCCAGGCTCGAGCCCGACTCCAGGATCAGGGCGCCGACCTTCTGGTCGACCATCAGCTGTTGCAGCTTGGCGATTCGCGCACGTCGTTCCTCCACCGAGATCGGCTTGGCGCCGGTGGTCATGGAGGTCAGGCCCGCCAGCCCGGCGGGTTTGGCGGGCGCGGCTTGCACTGCCCGGCCGGGCAACAGGAAGGCCGTGGACGCGGCGGCGGTGGCGGCTACAGCTCCGGTGAGAAAGTCGCGACGACGCATGGAGACTCCGGACTGATGGTAAGGATGTCCCGCAGTATGCGACCGGAGTCGGCGATGCGACTACTGCCACGCAGGGTGCCGAATTGCATTTGCGTCGACGCCATTACCCGTGCAGCGCTAACCGGGGTGACCTCGTCGGACACCATCACGGCGCAGCAGCAACGGCCTTGCCCCGCTCTGCCTGGAAGCCTGGCCCGTGCAGCACCTGGCCCGGCAACGCGGGCGTCAGCTTGCCATCGCGAATGACGGGAACGCCGTTGACAAGCACGTCGCGCATGCCCTGCGCGAGCTGTCGCGGTTCCTCAAACGTGGCAGGCGCACGCAGCTGGCCAGGATCGAAGATGGCGATGTCGGCCCACATGCCTTCCTTGATGACGCCACGCTGTTTCAGGCCCATGCGTTGCGCGGGCATGGCCGTCATCTTGTGGATGGCTTCGGGCAGCGTGAGCACGCGATCTTCGTTGACGTACTTGCTGACGATGCGTGCGAAGGCCGCGTAGGCACGCGGATGCGGATGGCCCTGGCCGAGCGGGCCCGTGGGCGCCTGTGCCGCCGCGTCGTCGCACACGGACACCCATGGCTGCTTGAGCGCGAGCGTGACATCCGGTTGCGACATGCCGAACACGGCGACGTCGGTCGCGGCATGGTCCTTGATCAACAGGTCGATGAGCGCGTCGATCGGCTTCTCGTGCCAGCTCCGCGCGACGTCGTCCAATCGCTTGCCTTCGAATCGCTTGAGCGAGGGCTCTTCCACCGAGGTGATCTCCACCGCTTCGGGGCCGGGAACCTCCAGCCAGTCGTTGCTCCACGCCTCCGACGGCGTCTGCATGTCCTTCTGGATGCGCGCACGTGACTGTGGATCCTTGAGCCGCTCCAGCAGCTTGGCCGTGCCGCCGACGTGCGCCCACGGCGGAATGAACGAGGCGAGGCCGTTGCCCCAGGCGGTATAGGCGTAAGTGTCGGCGGTGACGTCGAGACCGGCTGCGCGCGCAGCGTCGATCTTTGCGATGACCTTGGGCATGCTGCCCCAGTTGGTGTGTCCGGCCACCTTCAGGTGGAAGATCTCGACGGGAATATGCGCCTGGCGCCCGATCTCGAAGGCTTCGTCCAGTGCGGCCATTTCGCCATCGCCTTCGCTGCGCATGTGCGTGGCATAGATGCCGCCGTAGCTGGCCGCGGTTGTCGCCAGCGCGATGAGTTCCGGCGTGGTGCTGTAGGTGGCCGGTGGATATTGCAGGCCGGTCGATACACCGAACGCGCCCTCGCGCATGGCATCGGCGACTACCGCCTGCATCTGTCGCAGCTCTTCGGCGGTTGGCTGGCGATCGCCGTAACCCATCACCATTTCGCGCGCCGTCGCAGCGCCGACATAAGTGCCGAAGTTCACCGCGATGCCATGGCTTTGCAGGTGTTGCAGATAGTCGCGAAGCGTCACCCAATCATGCTTGGCATGCGCGCCTTCTTCGCTGGTGATGTTGTCGTTGACCGGTGCCACCGATTCGCCTTCGCCGGTGATCAACGTGGTGACACCCTGGAAAATCTTGGACTGCGCATGGCCATCCATCAGCAGCGTGTGGGCGGACTGGTCGAGCATGTCGATGAAACCGGGCGTGATCGTCATGCCCTTCGCATCGATGACCTGCTTCGCATCCGCGTGGCCTAGCGTGCCCACGGCCGCGATGCGGCCATCCTTGATCGCGATGTCCGCCGCGTAGGCCGGCGAGCCGGTGCCGTCGATGACGTGGCCGTTGCGGATGAGGATGTCATAGGACGGCGCGGATGCCGCCAGCGCGCCTTGCGCCGACATGCCCAGCGAGACCACGATCAACAAGCGGTTGAAAAGGCGCATACCGGTTCTTCCATCCCTATCGTCGACGATGGTGGCGGCGCGCGGGCTTTGATGCGTGCCCGCGACGGTGCTGCGGAACGGCAACGGCGCTTTCGTCTCGCAAGCGTTGGTCGAAAGCCGTGCCGAAGCGTATCGACAAGGGCGCTGGCCGTCCATCTCGGTGACAGCCGAGCCACGCTCACCTATGCTCGACAAGCTGCGCATTGCACACGCTCGCGAGGATGCATGCGTGCGGCTCTTTCAATACAGGCACACCCGTAGCGGATCGGTTCGATGGCCTATCGACACTTTCTCTTTGACCTGGATGACACCTTGCTCGATTTTCGGGCGAGCGAGCGGCTCTCGTTCCAGACCATGCTCGAAAGCTTCGGTGCGTACGCCGTGAGTCCTGCGATGTTTGCCGATTACCAGCGCGAGAATCTCCAGCTATGGAACGACTTCGAGCGCCGGCTGATTACCAAGGAAGCCCTCAAGATCGAACGGTTCCGTCGTACGTTCGCGCCGCATGGGATCGACATCGATCCCGCCGAGGCGAGCACGCGGTACCTGGAGTGCCTCTCGGAGACCGTCGTGCTGATCGACGATGCAGCGATGCTATGCGAGGCGCTTTCGGCGTTGGGTGAGGTGGGCATCATCACCAACGGCATCGAGCACGTGCAGGTGAGGCGTATCGAGAAATCCGGGTTGGGACGCTGGATAAGGTTCGTCGCGACCTCGGAAGCATGCGGCTTCGCCAAACCGGATGGCCGGTTCTTCCAGTACGCCATCGACAAGTTCTCGCGCGTCAGCAAGCCGGAGACCATCATCGTCGGCGATCGCCTGGATGCTGACGTGCTGGGCGCCAATCGCTTCGGCATCGACAGCTGCTGGTTCAATCCGGGCCGGGTGCAGAGCGATGGTGTCGCGGTCGCCACCTTCGAAGCCGCGACCCTGGCGGAGATTCTCCGCGCACTCGCACCCGATTAGGTATGGCCGGCCAGCTTTGGTGACCTGCCGAGATGGCCCATGGCCCAGCGCATTGGCTATCTTAGGAAGGTGCAAGCAGGGCCGCCCCGCGTCGGACCGTCATGGGGCGAATCGTCGACCTGACTCAAGGACCATGCATGACTGCCACGGATATTGCGGTTTCGCGTACCAGGGAAGGGCAACGGGAGAGTGTCATGCCGGTGGTCGTCATCGCCGTGCTCTTCGGCGTGGCCCACATGCTGACCAATGGTCAGTACGGCTTTCATCGGGACGAGTGGCAGTTCCTCAGCGATGCGCAGTATCTGGATTGGGGCTTCGTGCCGTATCCGCCGCTGACCGCGGCGCTGGAGCATATCGGTCTTGCCATGTTCGGCCTGTCGCTGGTGGGCCTGCGCGTGTTTTCGGTGCTTGCGCAAACGCTGGTGATCCTAGCCGGCGGCCTCATGGCGCGGGACCTTGGCGGCGGCCGGCTGGCGCAGGTGTTCGCGGCACTCGCGGTGGCGCTGTCGCCGTTGCCGATGTTCGAGGCGACGGAGTTCCAGTATTCCTCGTTTGACCTGTTGTGGTGGGTGCTGATCGCGTGGTGCGTGATTCGCCTGCGCCGCGACGACGAACCGCGATGGTGGCTGGCGATCGGTGCGGTCGCCGGGCTGGCCTTGCAGACGAAGTACGCGATCGCTTTCGAACTCACTGGCGTATTGGCTGGCGTGTTGCTCACCGACGCACGGCGCTATGTCATGAACCGCTGGTTCTGGGCCGGTGGCGCTGTCGCGCTGCTGATCTTTGCGCCCAACCTCGTCTGGCTGATTCGCCACGACTTCGTTTCCTACCATTTCCTGCAGGGCATCCACGCACGCGACGTCCATCAGGGGCGGGCGGAAGGGTTTCTACGCGACCAGTTCCTGCTGAACGCCAACCTGTTCGCCGCGCCAGTGTGGCTGGCCGGCTTGTTCGCTTACTTCAAGAGCCGGCGCTATCGCATGCTGGCGTGGATGTACGTGGTGCCGCTGCTGTTGTTCATGCTGGCGCAGGGGCGCTTCTATTACATCTGCGGCGCATATCCGATGCTTCTGGCCATGGGCTCCGTGGTCGGCGAGCGTTGGCTGCACACGCTTCGCCCCGCATGGCGCACCGGCGTTGCCACGCTGATGTTCGCCGGCGTCCTGGCCGTCGGCTGCTATGCGGCGCTTCGCATCGTCCCCATCGCGTCGAGTGGCCCCTTGCGCGATTTCGCGCTGCGCAACAACGGCGACCTGCGCGAAGAGATCGGCTGGGACGAACTCGTCGCGCAGGTGGCGGCCATTCGCGACGCGCTGCCCGCAGAGCAACGAGCCGAGGTCCAGATTGCCGTGGGCAACTACGGTGAGTACGGCGCCATCGCCCTGTTGGGCCCGCGCTACCACCTGCCCACGCCGATCACCACCATCAACTCCGGCTGGCTGCGCGGCTATCCGCAGACGCCGCCCACCACTCTCATCGTGTTGGGCAACTCGCGCGAGCGTGCCGACGAGCTTTTCACCGGATGTCGTTTAGCCGGCCATACCAGCAACGCCCTGGGCGTGAACAACGAGGAAACGCGGGATCACCCGGACATCTTCGTGTGCGGCCCCACGCGCAAGCCGTGGGGAGACCTCTGGAAGCATGGGCCGGATTTTGGCTGAGCCGGGCCGGCCATGCGCTGTCGCGCGAGTGCTGCCGCGCTGCTACGCGACGGATGGATCGACGACGACCTGATTGCGTCCATTGAGCTTGGCCTGGCGCATCGCCATGTCGGCGCGTGACATCAGGCTGTCGATGCTTTCGCCGGGGCGGTTGCATGGAGCGATGCCGATGCTGATCGTGAGGGGACGATCGGGGCGCTGCACGATGCGCATCGCTTCGCGCAGCTGTTCGGCGCGCGCTTGCGCATGCTGCAGGTCGGCGCCGGGTAGCAGCACGACGAACTCTTCGCCACCGATCCTTCCGATCAGGTCCGAGTCGCGCATCTGCGAACGCAGGCGGTCCGCGAGCTTGACCAACACATCGTCGCCGGCCGCGTGGCCAAACGTATCGTTGAGCTGCTTGAAGTAATCGGCATCGAGATAGAGCACGGCCGCCGGCATGCGGCGGAGGTAGATATCGTCCAGCGCATGCCGCGCCAGCTCCAGGAAACGATTGCGCTGCAACAACCCGGTCAGGCCGTCGGTGTGTGCCTGCGCCCTCAGCTGCTTCTCCAGCCGATACTGTTCGAACAGCGTCCGCGTCATGAACGCGCGCAGCACGGTTGCCACCGAAATGGCGATGCTCATGTAGACCGCGTACTGGAAGATCGGCAAGCCGCTGGTGGCGCCGACCAGCAGCATCGGCAAGGGACCGAGCGCGCAGAGGATCATCGCCGCGATGAAATCCCAACGACCGATCCAGATGACCGAGGACGCCACCGGCAGCAGCAGGCCAGGCAGCACCAGCCGCTGGCCTGCCGCCTGTCCGACGCCATTGAGGTTGACGCCGATCTCCAGCACGAACACGCACGACAAGGCCAGCAGGCTGAGCGCCGCGGGTCGCCGTTCGCGACGGGTGACCATCGCCAGCAGGGCGAGGGGAAGCGCGGGCGCCAGGCGCAGGGCCAGCGGCACCGGCGACGAACTCACCAGCGCGCGCCCACCAGCCGCGAACAGATAAGCGACGACCGCCAGCAGGGTCAGCGCGTGGATCGCCGGCGCCATGCGTTGTGCGAGGTAGAGCGCGTAATCGCTCCGATGCCCCGGATCATAGGCGCCTTGCTCCTTGGCGAACGGCTTGCGCATGCGGATCCCGGGACAGTCCATCGGACAGATACCGCTGTACAGCAAGATGGATGCCACGGGGCCCGAAGTGCGTTCCATCGCAGGCGTACCGCGGGTTTTGGGCCGACCGGCGATTTGCCTCGCCTTACGCGGAAGGGCAGGCAGCGACGTCGAAGGGCACTGTCCGGTGGCGACCGCGCAGGGTGGAGTCGGTAGCGCCGAGAGGGGTGCCCCGACCGACGGTTCAGATCGAACGCATCAGGCCACCATCCACGCGCAGGTTCTGGCCGGTGATGTAGCCGGCTCCATCGGAAACCAGGAACGCAATGGTCGCGGCGATTTCCTCGGCGGTGCCGTAGCGGCCAAGGGGAACGGTTTGCCTGCGTTCGAGCACTTCGGGCAGGGAATCGATCCAGCCCGGGAGGATGTTGTTGATGCGCACGCCGGCCGGCGCGACTTCGTCGGCCACCATCTTGGTGAAGCTTGCCAGGCCCGCGCGCATGACACCCGAGGTGGGAAACATCGGGGACGGTTCAAATGCCCAGGCGGTGGAGATGTTGACGATGGCGCCGCCGCCCTGGGCCGCCATGATGGGAACCACCAGGCGGGTCGGGCGGATCGCGCTCAGCAGATAGACGTCCATCGCGCTGTGCCAGTCGTCGTCCGACAGCTCCAGCACCTTGCCGCGCGGGCCATGGCCCGCCGAGTTCACCAGCGCATCGATGCGGCCCCACTGCGCCATGGCGTTGTCCACCAGGCGCTTGAGGTCATCCGGCGACTGGTTGGAGCCGGTGACGCCGATACCGCCCAGCTCCCTGGCCAGCGCTTCGCCCTTGCCGGATGAAGAAAGGATGCCGACGCGATAGCCGTCCTGCGCGAGCCGCCGGGCAGCCGCTGCGCCCATGCCCGAACCACCTGCGGTGATGAGCGCTACTTTTTCTACAGCCATGGCGGGTCCTCGAAAGTGGGGAGTGCTCGCGCATTGATACACCGACGCGGTATCGCCGGGCAAAAGGCCGAGCCATGCGGATGTGGCTCAGAGCAGCACGAAGTCCTTGGGCTCCAGCGGTGGCGGCAGGTCCGTGTCGCCCAGCAGCCCGAGCAGGTCGATCTCGATATTCCGGCTGATCGCATCCAACGGCAGGTCGTTGGGCAGCAGATCGAAGGGATCCTCGATCTGTTCGCCGATCGCATCCAGCCCGAAGAAGGTATAGGCGATGACGCCCACGACGAGCGGCGTGAACCAGCCGAGCGGGCCGATCAAACAGAACGGCAGCATGAAGCAGTACACGTGCACGGTTCGGTGCAGCAGCAGGATGTAGGTGAAGGGGATCGGTGTTCCCTTGATGCGTTCGCAGCCGCCGAGGACATGCGAAAAGCGATCCAGCTCTTCATCCATCCGCGCCAGCAGGATGGTGTCGCCACCCGCGTCGCGCACCGCCTTGGCCAGGTCGCGGCCGAGTTCATCGAGAATCGCGTTGGGCAAATGGCGCACCTGTTTCAGGCGTTCGCTGGCTTCATGGCCGAGCCAGCGCTCAAGCTCCGCGTGCGCGGAAGTGCCGCGCAGGTGATGGCGCAGTGCATGTACGAAGCCGATCACGCGATAGACAAGCGCGCGTCGTTCGCGGGGATCGAGGTCCGGCAAGAATGCGCTGGTTTGCCGAACGAGGTTGCGCGCGCAGATCACCAGCTCGCCCCACAACGTGCGCCCTTCCCACCAGCGCTGGTAGGCCACGCTGTTGCGAAACTGCAGGAAGATCGCGAGCGTAAGGCCGAGCAGCGTCAGTGGCGCGGCATTCAAGGTGAAAGCCACCGTGATGCCCCGGCGCTCCGCGACCACCACGGCCAGGGAAAGCAGCATGGTGTAGACCACGCGCGGCCAGATGATGGGAACGATGGAACCCTTCAACGCGAACAGCAGCGTGGTAACGGAGTGGGTGGTCTTGTGAGGTCTTACGATCATGCCGGCGCACTCGAAGTTGCCGCATTATGGCCCTGCTGGGCTGCCATGCGTGAGGAAGCGCGCTGCACGGCGCATCAGCGATGCCGATCGAACCAGCGGTATTGCACCGCCAGCGTGATGCTCTTGTAGTCGCCGCCGATGCGCGTGACCAGCCCGTTGGATACCGCCACCTTGGCCGACCAGCCGGCCGCGATCGGCGCGGAGAAGGTGAGTCCGTAGCGCGCGTTGGATTGGCGATTTCGATCGGCCACGCCGTTGATGCTCGTCCTGCCGCCTTCCACATAACCCACCGCGCCGGCGAGCCACATGCCGGGCCGGAAGGTGTAGCCGCCATAGAGCTGAGCCGTGACGATGGGATCCTGGCTGCGCTCCCTGCCACCGTAATAGTCGTGATTGGTGGTGAAGAACCACGCACCGGCGGACGCCTCGAAAAACCACCGGCCCCAGGGGTAGGAAAGACCAATCTCCGGCTTGAACGACCATCGGTGGGTGCCGACATTGACGAGCCGCGACGACTCATACACGCCCGTGGGCGCGGACATGGTGAGGCTCACGCCCAGCGAGGGCGATGGCGGGCGCTTGGCGAACTCCTCGGGCGACACCGCCGGATTCCCGATCAGGTTGAGCGCGAATCGCAGGCGCGCATCGCCGGCGCCCCCGCGGTGGATTTCCGTAGGCGCGTCGATCACGTTGCCGCTGAGGTTGGCACTCATGGCCGGCAGCACGAAGCCCAGCGACGAGCTGCGCCCGGCGAGGCTGAAGGTGTGTACGTACGCCAGTGCAAAGGTGTTGATGTGCGCCTGCACGTTGGTGACGGGCAGCGAAGGATCGGTGGTGACGTCACCTGTCAGATAGCTGTAGCTGACACCGACGAAGTTGGTGCCAACCGGCGAGGGTGAATACGTTCGCGGCTCCAACTCCTGCGCCAGGAGCCGCGGCGATGGGGTGCAAAGCGTCGCGAGGACGACGTAGACGCCAGCGCGGATGCCGCTTCGGCGCATCAGCAGTCACCTCGTTGACCGTCGTGCATCACCTTGGGCATCGCGCGGCTTCCGGTGTCCTCAGCCTCTGGCGTGCCACGCCACGGACACGCACCCGCGGAACCTTCGAAGGTTAGTGATAGCGATCACCTGGTTGAGCCGGGCAACCTCGCGTGCGGTGCCCTCGCTCCATGGCACGCGGAACTGCAGAATCCGGTCGATGTCCATGCCCAGCTCCAACGCCGACATTCGTGGTCAAAGGATTCGAACAAGGTCTTCATGACGTGCCGGCATCGCTGCATGCGACATCCGTTTGGCCGTCTACATGCGATGCCATCCAACCGCATGTCATCCGTTCGGTGGCCATGCGTTTCGTGCGGAACATGCTAGCACCACGAGCAAGCAGCCCGTCGCCTCGCCATGGCGTTTGGCGATAGGTAAATCTACTTAGGCATCGCGTTGGTGGTGGATGTCGTGATCGCGGATGCACTCATCCCAGCCACATGGGCTCGGCGGACAGTTCGTGATGTTCCAGCAACGCGCACAGTTGCAGCCACCACCAGCTGCGGTCGTCCGGAGACACGGTCACCGCCGGGTCGAGCAGCTCTTCCTGCATCGCCTGCCACAGCGCGGTGTCGGCCGTCCTGGCGTTGCGCAAGCCGGTCATGCGCCGATCCAGCGCCATGAAACGTGCCTGCCACTCTTCGCGCGAAAGGTACATCGTCCTTGGTTCCCAGCGAGACGAACGTGCGAACGTTAGGCAAGCGAGGCGGTCGCGATGGAGTGTCGTGAGTCACGCCATGCCTAAAGGCACAAGGACCATCGGCCTATGTACGTCGATGCTCGCACCGGCACGGCAGCGGTCCGATTCGCGGTGCGATGGTAGAGTCCCGTGCCATGTCTGCTCCCCGCCCCGACTACACAACACCGCACGCCGCGGACTTCGCCTTGCACGAGGTCACCAGGCGCTACCAGGGCGTGACCGCGCTGGACGCGGTCAGTCTCTCGTTCGCGGCCGGCAGCACCACCGCATTGATCGGCGGCAGCGGCGCGGGCAAGTCCACGGTGTTGCGGTTGTTGCTGGGACTGGATTGGCCCGATGCGGGCACGGTGTCCGCCTGGGGCCAGCCGCTGCAGCGCGATGGGCTGCTCGCGCTGCGCCAGCGCGTGGGTTATGTGATCCAGGAAGGCGGGCTGTTTCCACACCTCACGGCGCTGGGCAACCTCGCGCTGCAGCCGCGCTACCTGGGTTGGCCGGCCGAACGCATCCGGCAGCGCGCGCACGAGCTGGCTGAGCTCGCCCGCCTGCCGGTCGATGCGTTGGCGCGTTATCCAGCCGAACTCTCCGGCGGACAGCGCCAGCGCGTGGCCTTGATGCGGGGCCTGATGGCCGATCCGGATGCCTTGCTGCTCGACGAGCCGCTCGGCGCGCTGGACCCCATCGTGCGGCACGAGTTGCAGGACGAGCTCAAGCAGATCTTCAGCCAGCTCGGCAAGACGGTGGTCGTGGTGACTCATGACCTGGCGGAAGCGGCGTGGTTCGCCGACCGCCTGGTGCTGCTGCGCGATGGGCGCGTCGTGCAGGACGGCCGTTACGAGGATCTGCGCGACCGGCCCGCGGATGATTTCGTCAGGGCGTTCACCCACGCGCAGCGCGCGTTGCCGGGCGGTGCGGCATGAAGCGGCTGGTCTGCCTGTTGTTGATGCTGCTGCCTGCACTGGGCGTGGCGCAGCCGCTACGCGTGGGTTCCAAGCAGTTCACCGAATCGGTGATCCTCGCCGAACTGGCGCGTGGCGAGGCGCAGCGTGCGGGCATCGACGTGGAGCATCGGCGCGAACTCGGCGGCACCGCCATCCTGTGGAGCGCGTTGCAGCATGGCGACATCGATGCGTATCCCGAATACACCGGCACGCTGACGCAGGAGTTGCTGAAGGACGTGGCGCCCGATGCCGGCATCGACGCGTTGCGCGCACGGCTGGCGCCGATGGGCATCGGCATCACCGACTCGCTCGGCTTCGACGACAACTACGCCATCGGCATGCGCGAACAGCGCGCCGAGCAACTGGGCATACGAAGCATCAGCGATCTCGCCGCGCACCCGGAGGTGCGGCTGGGTTTTTCCAACGAATTCATGGATCGCGGCGACGGCTGGCCCGGCCTTCGGCAGCGATATGGATTGCCGGCCACGCGTGTGCGTGGCCTGGATCACTCGCTTTCGTATCGCGCGCTGGCCAGCGGCGCCGTGGACGTCACCGATCTCTACAGCACCGACGCCGAGATCGCCTATTACCACCTGCGCGTACTGCAGGACGACCGTCATTATTTTCCGCGCTACCAGGCGGTGTTCCTGTATCGCCTGGCGCTGGAGCGGCAATCGCCTGTTTTCGTGGCGGCGCTGAAGCGCCTGGTCGGGCGGATCGATGAACCCGCGATGCGTCGCATGAATGCGCAGGCGAAGCTCGAAGGCCAGCGCGAGGCGGACATCGCTGCACGCTTCCTGGGTGTGCCGGCAAGCGGCCGCGAGGACGGCTTCTGGCAACGGCTTCTGCATCGCACCGCCGAGCACGTCAGCCTCGCCGCAGCGTCGCTTGCGCTCGCGGTGCTGTTCGCCGTTCCGCTCGGCATCGTGGCGGCGCGCTGGCGCAGGTTGGGCCAGCTGGTGATCGGGCTCACCGGCATCCTGCAGACGGTGCCGTCGCTGGCGATGTTCGTCTTCATGATTCCGCTGTTCGGCATCGGTGCGTGGCCGGCGCTGGCTGCGCTGTTCCTCTACAGCTTGCTGCCCATCGTGCGCAACACGCATGCGGGCTTGCTCGACATTCCACTGGAGCTGCGCGAATCGGCATCCGCGCTGGGGCTGCCATGGCGTACGAGGCTTACGCGGGTAGAACTGCCGCTGGCGACGCGGTCGATCCTCGCCGGCATCAAGACCGCATCGGTGATCAACGTCGGCACCGCCACGCTCGCCGCACTCATCGGCGCGGGCGGCTACGGGCAACCCATCCTCACCGGCATCCGCCTCAACGATATCAGCCTGATTCTCGAAGGCGCGGTGCCCGCCGCCGTCTTGGCGATGCTCGTGCAGTGGCTGTTCGAAGGTATCGAGCGGTGGCTCACGCCACGCGGACTGCGCATCGCTGCGCGCGAGTGACCGTACCGGCGGCCGTGCCCTTGCCTAAAAAGGACCGCCGGTACGGCCGGCGGCCAAACGGGGAGGCGCGCCGGGATTCGACCCGGCGCGCAGGGCTTGCTTACAGCGAGAAGTCGTAGCGAACGCCGAACTGGAAATAGCGTGGCGTCTGGAAAGCCACGGCACGAAGGTAGTCGTCGCTCTTGATCGGCTTGCCCGCCTTGTCGAACGAGCCCGTTTCCGCCACTTCGATGATGGCCGTCTTCTTCTGGCTGTTGAACACGTTGAACACGTTCGCGGTGAAGGCCAGCTGGTGATTGGCCCAACCTGGACGCCATTCGGCGTTCATATCCAGCTGCCAGGTCCATGGCAAACGGCCCCTGGAACCGCGGGGACTGGCCATGTTGTCGCATTCGAAGTACGACGCGCCGTAGCCGATGGCGTCGACCGGGTCGTTGCCGATGCAGTTTTTCGGGCGCCCGGAGGCAACCGCCAGGTTCGCGCCGAACAGCCATTCCGTATTCATCTGGAAGTAGCCATAGGCCTTCAGCTGGTGGGTGCGGTCGTTCGGCAGCGGGCCGTTGGAGAACTGCATGATTTCCGGCGCGTCCCAGTCCTGCGTCACCGAGGGATCGAGCTGGCCGATGTCCGACTTCAGCTGGCCCTCTGAGTTGCCGTAGCTGCGCGAGTAGGTGTAATCCACGCGGCCGTACCAGCGGTCGCTGAACTGGTGTTCCAGGTACAGGTCCAGCGAGTAGTACTGGCGCTTGAGGTCCGGGAAGGCGACGCCTTCGGGCGTAATGAAGTCGTCCTTGGTGAGCTTGAACGGCACGAAGTTGCCGGTGCCGGTGGTGTCCACCATGAAGGTATTGGTGCTGCCCGGGTTGAACAGGTAGCAGCCGGCGATGCTCGCGTTGCTGATGTCGATGTTGTTGCGCGCCGCGTATTTCTCGAACGGACGCGAATCGCAGAAGTCATCGATCGAACTCTTGAGCTTGCGATAGGTGAGCTTGGCGCCGTAGGTCCAGTTGTTGCCGAAGGTCTTGTCGAAACCGAGGATGTACTCGTCCTGGTAGTACGCCTTGAGGCCCTGTGCGGCAACGGTACGCGGATCGGGCGTGGTGCCGTCCTCGCCGTTGAGATAGAAGCGGCTACCCAGTTGCTGCAGGCCGATCGGCTCGCCGTTCGGTCCCACGCCGGTATAGGTGTAGTACTCGCTGTAGTAGGTGGATGCCGAAGCACCGCGGATGGCCACGTTGGACGGAATGGCCAGGTGGTAGCGGCCCGCATTGCCGTACACCTTGAAGCTGGAATCGCCGAACACGTCCCAGGTCACGCCAAGGCGTGGCGCCAACTGGTGGCGCTGCTTGACGTACACGTCGCCGGCGCCGTTGAGGTTCTTGAACTGCTCGTTGCGCAGGCCCAGGTACGCCAGCCAGCGATCGGTCACCTGCCAGTGGTCTTCGATGTATTGCGCTTCCTGTTCCACCTTCACCGCGGCGCCGGTCTCGAACAGGCGCTTTTCCGCAACGTACTGCGTGCCCGGCGGCGGCACGATGTCGGGGCGGCCGGACACCTTGCCTGCGTTGCGGTACACCCAGCGATAGCCGCCTTCGTAGATGTTGCCGGAGTAGGACTCCAGCGTCTGGTTGTCCACGCCCGCACGCAGGTCGTGGTCGCCCAAACGGTATTCCAGATCCAGGCGCCAGCCGTGCGTCTTATCCTGCGCGCCGGCATTGAGCACGGTGCCGTTGACCAGGCTGCAACCGACGATGGGCGAGGTGATGTTGCGGCGCGAATCGGTGATCCACGGGCAGTTCGGGTTGGATGCATAACCCAGCGTGCGCACATGGTCGGTCTTGCTCTTGCCGTACAGCGCGTTCACCGTGAAGTCGTCGGTGATGTAGCCGGTGTACTTGCCGACATACACGTCGCCGCCCGGCTGTGAGCCCGCGGCGGAGGCCGCGTTCTTGAGCTTGTCCGTGCCCAGGTAGCGGGTCGGTTGCAGCGTCTTGTAGTCGTAGGCGTAGACGCTACGGTCGGTATGGGTCTTGTCCTGGATGCCGGTGAGCTCGAGCAGGTGGTTGTCGGTAATGTTCCAGTCCACCTTCACCAGGTACTTGTTGGCCTTGGCATCCTCATGCGTCTTCTGTGGCGCGGTGAGCGGGCTGATATTGGTGCCCTCGGTGCTGGTGAAGTCACCGGCGGCGTACAGGAACAGCTTGTCCTTGATCAGCGGACCGCTGACGTAGCCGGTGTACTGCATCGAGGAGTTCTTGTTGTCCGCGCGGTACTGGTACAGCACGCCGTTCTCGCGGTAGATGCTGCGCGGCGAATCGCGGAAGTATTGCGGGATCACGTACAGGCCCAACCCGCCCTTCCAGGTATTGCCGCCGCGCTTGGTCACCACGTTGATCACGCCGCCGGTGGAGCGGCCGTATTCGGCACCGTAGCCGCCGGTGTAGACCTGCTCCTGGTCGATGGCGTCGTACGGAAGGGTGACGAAGCCCAGGCCGGTGAGCGCGTTGGTCACCGCGTAGCCGTTGATGTAGTACTGGTTTTCCGAGGCGGACGAACCGCCGAACGAGGCGACGTTGCCGTAGCGGCCGTCAGCCGGCACCACGCCCGGCGCGAGCAGCGCGGCGGCGGTGACGTTGCGGGCCAACGGCAGCTTCTGCAGCTGCTCGGAGGTGAGCACGGTGCGTGAATCCACCGACGACACGTCGATGGCCGGCAGCGCGCTGGCGATGACCTGCACGCCTTCGAGGTTCTGCGCCGTGGCCGCGGCGGTGGCGCCGGCGAAGGACACGTCCACGCCCGAGCCCAGCGCCACCTGCACGTTGTCCCGCGTTTCCACCGCCTGCCCGTTCTTCATCAGGGTGACTTTGTAACGGCCCACCGGCAACGACGCGGCGCGATAGCGGCCACCTTGTTCCACGCCGATTTCGCGGCTCAGGCCGGTATCGATGTTCTCCAGGCGCACCGTGCTGCCAGCGTCGGCCTGAACCTGGCCGAAGATCACACCCGAGGCATTGGACTGGGCCATGGCGATGCCGGCCAGGCCAATGCTCAACGCGGCGGACAGGGCGGTACGCCGCCAGGAGGCCCGGCCTCCAAACGCAATACTGCTCATTTCAATTTTCTCCCCAACACATGGCCAAAGGCCGGAATGCGCGTGTCGCGCGAACCGGACCGATCCCTTGCGAATCGGCCTTCCTGGCCAGCCGTCCTTCCCATGGCGTCCCCACGCCCGGCAGATTCGCAAGATTTCGCGATCCGTTGCCCGAAAGTAATCAGGGCGACGGTTCGGGTCAAGCCATGAGCAAGTTTTTAACTATCTGTATTTGCTTATTTATTTGCGTTGACGCAGCCAGGGGCTGCAAATTCTTTCGCTAGCCTGTCGTAAAATCGTGATGAAAGTCACACTCTCTAAACAGCCCGGCGACCGGCTAAAATGCCGCCCGTTCGGGTGTCCCGGCTTGGCCGGGATGAAACGGGAAGCCGGTTGAAGGCCGGCACTGCCCCCGCAACGGTAGGCGAGTGAAACCACGGGCGAGATGCCACTGTGCCAAGGCACGGGAAGGCGCCCGCGGTTGCATGCGGCACGCATGGCGCTCGCGAGTCCGGAGACCGGCCCGATCAGACGAACCCGCCACGTGGCGGGTTTCAGCGCGCGGCTCGCGGTGGGCGAGGCCGGACGTCTGCATGGCCTCGAAGCCTGCCGCCGTTCCTCGATCCCACCCGTGTCGTGCATCCACAGTCAGGGCGCGCGTGTGGGCGCGTCCGCAAGGAACATGCATGAAGAAGACCCTGCTCGCGGCATCGCTGCTCTCCGCCACGATGGCCATCCAGGCGGCCGATGCGGACCAGGCGACGTCGCTGTCGTCCGTGATCGTCACCGCCACGCGCACGTCGATCACCACCGACGAGGCGCTGTCCTCGGTAAGCGTGATCACCCGCGCCGACATCGAGCGGCTGCAGCCGGCCTCGGTGCACGACCTGCTGGTGGGCCTGCCGGGCGTGGCGTTCACGCAGGCCGGTGGGCTGGGCCAGCAGAGTTCACTGTTCCTGCGTGGCACCAACTCTACGCATGTGCTGGTGCTGATCGATGGCGTACGCATCGGCGCGGTGGGCGCGGGCCTGCCGGCGTTCGAACAGATTCCGGTGGACCAGATCGAGCGCATCGAGCTCGTGCGCGGCCCGCGTTCCAGTCTGTACGGCGCCGACGCGATGGGCGGCGTGATCCAGATCTTCACCCGCCACGGCGCGCAGGACGGCAAGCTCGATCCCTCGTTGAGCGTATCCACCGGCAGCCGCAGCTATATGGACGGCCACGCCGGCCTTTCCGGTGGCGATTCGCACGCGTGGTTCAACGCCGGCCTCGGCGGCCAGTACACCGCCGGCATCAATGCCTGCCGTGTCGGCGCGGCCGAACTGGGCGTGGCGTGTTTCGCCGACCAGCCCGACCACGATGCGTACCGCAACTGGAACGGCATGGCCAACGGCGGTTATCGCTGGGACAACGGCACCGAGCTCGCCGCCACCTGGCTGCGCAGCAAGAACTTCGTGGAGTACGACGGCAGCCCCTACGGCGGCAACCAGGCGGTGAACCAGCAAGAAGTGGGCGGCGCTCGCCTGAGCTTCGCACCGCTCACGCCGTGGAAGGTCACGCTCAACGCGGGCCAGAGCCGCGACGACAACGCAACCTATTTCCAGGGCGACTACAGCGACCTGTTCACGCCGCTCACCTATTTCCCGCGCACGCCGGTGGGCCATACCTATTCGCGTCGCAACCAGGCGTCGTGGCAGAACGACATCACGCTCGATGCGAACCAGCTGCTGACGGCCGGCGTCGATTACCAGCAGGAACACATCGACAGCGACACCGGCTACCTCAAGAGCACGCGCGAGGACACCGGCGTGTACGCGCAGTACATGGGCACGTTCGGTCGCAACGAAGTGCAGCTGTCCGCGCGCCACGACCACAACGTCCAGTTCGGCAACCACAACACGGGTTCCGCGGCGTGGGGGTATGCGTTCGACCACGGCCTGCGCCTGTCGGCGAGCTACGGCACCGCGTTCCACGCGCCGACGTTCAATGACATCTACTATCCGTTCGGCCTGGGCAACCCCGATCTCAAGCCGGAGAAATCGCGCTCCGGCGAACTGGGCCTCAGCCAGGCGCAGAGTACGTGGAACTGGGCGGTGAACGTCTACCAGACGACCATCACCGACCTGATCACGCTGGATGAAAACTTCGTGCCGCAGAACATCAGCCAGGCGCGCATCCGCGGGCTGGAAGGCCAGCTCGGCATCAACCTGGATGGCTGGCAGGTGCAGAGCTACCTCACCCTGATGCAGCCGAAGAATCGTGAAGGCGTCTATGACGGCAACCTGCTGCCGCGTCGTCCCAAGCAGACCGCACGCGTGGACGCGGACCGCAGCTTTGGCGCCTTCGGCATCGGTGCAACGTTCTTCGCGTCCGGCAAGGCGTACGACGACCAGGCCAACCTGCATCGCCTCGGCGGCTACGCCACCACCGACCTGCGTGCCAGCTACGAGTTCATGCCGGGCTGGCGCGTCGAGGCCAAGCTGGCGAACGCGTTCGATCGGAACTACGAGACGGCGTATTACTTCAACCAGCCGGGCCGCACGTGGTTCCTCACCTTGCGGTACAGCCCGGCGACGCGCTGAGATTTCGATCGACGAAATCTTCACCGCCGTCCCATGCCCGCTGGGACGGCGATGAAGATCGATCACGCCGCGAGGCCGACTAACGGCACATCCATCGCGGCGCGTTTGCGGGCATAAAGTCGCCTGAGGTGAGCCGCCGGGTGCGCCTCGCACCGAGGCGCGGCGGGGGCGCGCCACCATCGACGGTTCCTGGAGCTCGTGAACCTTTTCGCGCCACTGATACGCCGCCCGATCGGCACTTCCGTGCTGGCGATCGGCCTCGCGCTCGCCGGCATCTGGGCTTACCTGTTGCTGGGCGTGGCCGCGCTGCCGCAGCTCGAATTCCCCGGCATGGTGGTGTACGTGGAGATGCCCGGCGCGAACGCGCAGACCATGGCATCCACCGTGGCCGCGCCGCTGGAGCGCCATCTCGGGCGCATTCCCGGCATCAAGGAGATGCACTCGGAGAGCAACGAAGGCTCCACGTCAGTTCGCATCATCTTCAATTTCGGCAACAACACCGACAAGCTCGCGCGCGATGTACAGGCGGCGATCAACGCGAGCACGGCCGACCTGCCGATCGCGAGCATGCCGTCGCTGCCGCGCTACTTCAAGTTCAACACCGCCAATATCCCGGTACTGCTGCTCTCGCTGACCTCGCAGACGCTGCCGCCGGACAAGCTCTACGATCTTGCCGATACGCTGATCAATCCCGCGATCGCGCAGATTCCCGGCGTGGCGCAGGTGCGCGTGATCGGCGGACGACCGCGTGCGGTGCGCGTGGAACTCAATACCGCCGCGCTCGCCAGCAAGGGGCTCACGGCCAACGACGTGGCGAACGCGCTGCGTGCCGCCAACGTCACCTCGCCGCAGGGCATACTCACCGACGGGCGCACCCAGATGACGGTGTCGGCGACCGACGCCCTGCATGATCCGGACGAGTTTGCCCAGCTGCTGATCGCCACGCGCAACGGCGCGCCGGTGCGCCTGTCCGATGTGGCGCGCGTCACCAGCGGCCAGCAGGACGAATACCAGGCGGCCTGGTTCAACGACCACCGTGCGGTGGCCCTGCGCATCAGCAAGCGCCCCGAGGCGAATGCGGTAGCCACCGCCGATGCAGTACGCGCGAAGCTGCCGCAGATGCGTGCGTGGTTGCCGGCCGACATCAAGATCACGCCGATCTTCGACCTCACCCAGACCACCAAGTCGGCGCTGCACGAAGTGGAAGTGGCGTTGCTGCTCAGCGTGGTGATGGTGGCGGCCGTGATGCTGGTGTTCCTGCGCCGCATCGGCCCCACGCTGATCGCGATGCTGAGCGTGCCGTTGTCGCTGGCAGGCGCCTTCGTGGTGATGTGGTCGCTGGGCTATACGCTCAACACGCTGTCGCTGGTGGCGCTGGTGCTGTGCATCGGCTTCGTGGTCGACGATGCCATCGTGGTGATCGAGAACATCGTTCGCCACATGGAGCACGGCTCGCCGCCGCTCGAAGCGGCGATGGATGGCGTGAAGGAAATCGGCTTCACCGTCGTCTCCATCACCTTGTCGCTGATCGCCGTGTTCGCGCCGCTGCTGTTCGGCAACAACCAGTTCACCCTGCTGCTGCGCGAGTTCTCAGTGACGCTGACCGCGGCGGTGGTGATCTCGGCGGTGATCTCGCTGTCGCTCACACCCGCGCTGTGTGGCCGCTACCTCACTCTGGCCAACGCCGGCGGCCGCGAGCCCAACCGGATGGAGCGCGCGCTCGAACGCTTCGATCGCGGCTTGCATCGCGTGTACGAGCGGGCGCTGGATTGGGCCATGCACCATCGCCGTCTGATGCGCTGGCAGCCGCTCATCCTGCTGGGTGTGACCATCGGCATGGCGATCCTGGTGGTGAAGCTGTTCGGCTTCAATTTCATGCCGCAGGAAGACATCGGCATGATCCAGGGCGACATCCGCGCCGACGCCAACATTTCGCCCACGCTGATGGCCCAGCGAGCGCAGCGCGCCGCCGCGATCATGCGTGAAGACCCGGCCGTGCTGGATGTCACCACCTTCCTAGGCAGCGACCGCGCCGGCGGCGCCGTGGGCAACCAGGCCACCATGTTCGTGGATCTCAAGCCACGCGGGCATGGGCCGGGCGAGCGGCCTGACGCGTTGAAGGACGTCATCACCCGGCTCAACAAGGCCTATGCGAAGTTGCCCGAGCTGCGCGTGTCGCTCAACGCCATCGGCTTCTTCAACGACAACAACGACAGTGATCGCGGCAGCCAGAGCTTCGAGCTGGTGAGCAGCAACATGGGCGTGGACCTGCAACCGCTCGCGCTGCAGGTGACGAAACTGATGCGTCAGCACAAGGAGTTCCGCGACGTCAGCAGCGACTACGACGACATCGACAAGCAACAGCTGCTTACCGTGGACCGCGCGGCGGCGGGGCGCCTGCACCTGAACATGGGGCAGGTGGATTCGGCGCTGTACAACGCGTTCGGCCAGCGCCAGGTGTCGATTATCTATTCGAACATCAACCAGTATTGGGTAGTGCTGACCTCATCCGCCGAGCGCTCGCTGAGCCCCGATACGCTGCTCAACACCTACGTGCGCGGCGACAACGGCAACATGGTGCCGCTCTCGGCCGTGGCGCATATCCAGCCGCAGGTGACGCCTTCGTTCGTCATCCACACCAACCAGCTGGAAGCGGCCAAGATCTACTACAACATCGACCCGGGTTTTCCGCAGGACAAGGCGATGGACCTGATCGAGCAGATCGTCGCCGGTGCGCGCCTGCCAGCCGGCGTGCAGATCGGCTATTCCGGCAGCGCGCAGAACCTGCAGGAAACGCGCTCCAACGCCAACGTGCTGCTGATCGGCTCGATCCTGGCGATGTATATCGTGCTGGGCATTCTCTACGAGAGCCTTGGCCACCCGCTGACCATCCTCTCCACGCTGCCCGCCGCCGGCGCCGGCGCCTTCCTCGCCATGCTCGCCACCGGCACGCCGATGTCGCTGATGGCGATCATCGCAATTTTGATGTTGATCGGCATCGTGAAGAAGAACGCGATCCTGATGGTGGACTTCGCGCTGGTGGCGCAACGCGAACGCGGGTTGTCGCCGCCGGATGCGATTCGCGAGGCGGCGTTGGTGCGTTTTCGTCCGATCACGATGACGACGTTGGTGGCGATGGGTGCCGCGTTGCCGCTGGCCATCGGTTTCGGCGTTGGCTCGGAGATGCGCCAGCCGCTGGGTGTCGCCATCGTCGGTGGCCTCTTGGTGTCGCAGTTGCTGACGTTGCTGAGTACGCCAGCGATTTATCTGTGGAACCACGATCGCAAGGTTCGCAAGGAGGCGCGTCGTGCCAAGCGCGCGGCGAAGCGGGCGTTGAAGGCGCAGACGGCCGCGGGTTAAACCTCGGCCTTCCGCTGTTGTAGGAGCGCACCTTGTGCGCGATCGCCTTTCGCGTCGGTCTACATGTTCGGCCTTCCGCAATGGAAGTCCGAAGCCTTGATTGTTGGTGATCGCGGCCTGGCTCGCCTGCCGCGGGCTTCCGGACCGCTGCCGCGGCTCGGGTCACTTTCTCTTGCTTGCCCAAGAGAAAGTAACCAAAGAGAAAGGCACCCCGCGTGGCGCTGTCCGGGCTGCGCCCAGCCATTGCGTGAGGGGCGGCCGGGCTTTTCGACCGGGCTCCTGCCCGGACGAAAAGTGCCCGACGTCCTGTCGGGCACCCCTGCGGGGCCTGATCGTCCACCCCTCACCGCCACGCAGGGGTTGTTCGTAGGCTCGTGCCGCTACGCGGCACATCGCGTTGCGGAGCTAAAAGCCGCTGTTCGCTATTTGTGTAGGAGCGCACCCAGTGCGCGACCGCTGACTGGCACGATTGTCTCGGTCTGCGATTGCCGTGATGAGGTACGTCGCCACGCAGCGGTCGCGCACTGGGTGCGCTCCTACAGAGGTAGGTAAGGTTTTCGCGAGCACCCGCCGCTCACCCCAGCCCTCTCCCCGGAGAGGAGAGGGGGAAAGTGCGGCACCTATGGATTTCCTCGCAAGGCAACAAAGCTGCCTTAAGTCCTCTTCGCATCGGCGCGTTGCGGTGTAGCGGCTTCGTGTGAGGTAGTAACGAGCGCATCCCGGCTAACCTCGGTTCTCAGGCTCTATTCCTCATATCGCTACGAGCCTTGGCTCTCAAGGCCGTTTTCTTTGGGTTACTTTTCTTTTGGGCCAGCAAAAGAAAAGTGACTCGAGCGTCCCACGGGACTAGCTTCGCGTCGTCGGCAGACGATCGAAACGCCCGCTGCGTCCCACAGGGACTTCCTTCGGTCGTAAGCGGCCCGCTGGCGATACGGCGACAACCGGAGACTGACTCTACTGGGTGACTCGCTTCGCTCGCGCTTGGGAGCCGGCCTACGCCGGGACGACGAACAGTGAAGCCCGCAGCGAAAAGATGTCGCGCACAAGGTGCGCTCCCACAGAAAGACAGCAGCGTGAAGACCGGCGCGAAAGGATGTCGCGCACAAGGTGCGCTCCTACAGTGAGGATTGCGCAGCGCGAGAGAGCCCAGCGCCCACGGTCCCCAAAAACCGGGAAAACCCCGCCCCCATGCCTTTCGGCACGGACCGACTTCAGGCACATTCTTCCAACCCGCCCCCGCAGTCCAATATGGAAGCATGACGGCCCCTTACGCCCGCCTTGCGCGGAACGTATGCCTTGGCTGCTGGTCTGCCAGGGTGGCGGGTGAGCGCGGCCCCTTACCGGTACGGAAACCTCAGTGAATATCTTCGCCCCATTGATCAAACGCCCTGTGGGCACCTCGCTGCTGGCGCTGGGATTGCTGCTGGCTGGTGTCTTTGCCTACCGGTTGCTGGGTGTGGCGGCGTTGCCGTCGCTGGAATTCCCGGGCGTTTACATCGTGGCGCAGATGCCGGGCGCGAGTGCGCAGACCATGGCGTCCACCGTGCTGGCGCCGCTGGAGCGCCATATCGGCCGCATTCCCGGCATCGATGACATGTACGGCAACGCCAGCGAGGGCAGCGCGTCGATCCAGGTGCGTTTCACCTTCGACCGTACCGCCGACAAGGCCGCGCGCGACGTGCAGGCGGCGATCAATGCGGCGCAGGCCGATTTGCCGGTGATGCCGAGCCCGCCGCAGTACTTCAAGTTCGATACCTCGCAGTTCCCCATCCTGCTGGTATCGCTGACGTCCACCGGCCTTCCGCAGGACAAGCTCTACGATCTCACCGATACGCTGCTGAAGCCCGCCGTGGCGCAGATTCCCGGCGTCGCGCAGGTGCAGGTGTTCGGTGGCACGCCGCATGCCGTGCGCGTGGAGCTGGACATCAACGCGCTCGCCGCGAAGGGTCTCACGGCGAACGACGTACGCAACGCGCTGGTCGCGGCCAACGTGACGTCGCCGCAGGGCATTCTCACCGACGGCCAGACGCAGATGACCGTCACGGCCAACGATGGCCTCACCGAAGCGTCCGACTTCGCCAACTTGCTCGTCGCCACCAAGAACGGCGCGCCGGTGCGCTTGTCCGACGTGGCCAAGGTGACCAGCGGTCAGCAGGACATCTACCAGGGTGCCTGGTTCAACAGCCAGAGCACGGTGGCGATGCAGATCAGCAAGCGCCCCGAGGCGAATGCGGTCGAGACGGTGGACGAGATCCGCAAGCGCCTGCCCGAACTGCGCGCGTGGATGCCGGCCGACGTGCAGATCACGCCGATCTTCGATCTCACCCAGACCACCAAGTCGGCGCTGCATGAAGTCCAGGTCGCGCTGCTGATCAGTATCGTGATGGTGGTGATGGTGATGCTGGTGTTCCTGCGCCGCCTGCGCCCCACACTGATCGCGTCGCTCAGCGTGCCGCTGTCGCTGGCCGGCGCCTTCGTGGTGATGTTGACGCTGGGTTACACGCTCAACACGCTGTCGCTGGTGGCGCTGGTGCTGTGCATCGGCTTCGTGGTCGACGACGCGATCGTGGTGATCGAGAACATCGTGCGCCACATGGAGAAGGGCACGCCTCCGCTGGAGGCGGCGTTGATCGGCGTGCGCGAGATCGGCTTCACCGTGGTCTCCATCACGCTGTCGCTGGTGGCGGTGTTCGCGCCGCTGCTGTTCGGCAACAACATGTTGATCATGCTGCTGCGCGAGTTCTCGGTGACGCTCGCCGTGGCGGTGGTGATCTCGGCCATCGTCTCACTCACCCTTACGCCTGCGCTGTGCGGCCGCCTCCTCAAGCACGAAGAACCGGGCGAGCGCGTGCCCGGACGCTTCGAGGCCGCGTTGGAGCGCTTCGACCGCGGCTTCCACCGCGCCTATGAGCGCGCACTCGACTGGGCCATGCATCATCGCCGCCTGATGCGCTGGCAGCCGTTGCTGTTGCTGTTCCTCACGTTTGCGCTCGGCTGGGGCGTCGTGGCCACGGCTGGCGGCAACTTCATGCCCGAGGAAGACATCGGCATGATCGAGGGTGACATCCGCGCCGATGCCAACATCTCGCCCACCATGATGGCCACGCAGGTACAGAACGTCGCCAAGATCATGGAACACGATCCGGCGGTGCTGGACGTACTCACCATTCTCGGCGGCAACGATAGCAACGGCGCGGTGGGCAACATGGGCACCATGTTCGTCGACCTTAAGCCGCGCGGCAGCGGCCCAAACGATCGCCACGATCCGGTGAAGGTGGTGGTCGATCGCCTGTCCAAGCAGTACAACGCCATGCCCGGCGTGCGCGTTTCGCTGAGCCCGATGCAGTTCCTCGGCGGCGGCGGCAGCGGCGACAAGGGCGCGCAGTACGAATTCCAGCTGATCGGCACCAACGGCGAAGACCTGCAGCCGTGGACGCTGAAGATGGTGCAGCAGTTGCGCAAGACGAAGGAGATGCGCGACGTCGGCAGCAACTTCGACCTGGTCGGCAAGCAGCAGATGCTGAAAGTGGATCGCGAATCGGCCAGCCGCCTGCTGGTGAGCATGGGCGATGTCGACACCGCGCTGCTCAACTCCTTCGGCCAGCGCCAGGTGTCGGTGATCTATTCGGACATCAACCAGTACTGGGTGGTGCTCACCTCCAGTTCGGCCACGTCGTTGAGCCCGGATGCGCTGCTCAACATCCGCGTGCGCAACGCGAAGGGCGAGATGATCCCGCTGTCCGCGTTGGCGCATATCGAGCCGAACATGAGCCCGATGCGCATACGCCATCACAACCAGCTGGAAGCATCGACCATCACCTACAACCTGGCGAAGGATGTCACCCAGGATATCGGCGTGAAGCTGGTGGAAAACGCCGGCATCGCGGTTGGCCTGCCCGAAGGCGTGCGCGTCGAATTCACCGGCCAGAATCAGCGACTGCAGCAGGCCAAGTCCAACGGCATGGTGTTGCTGATCGGCGCGATCGTGGCGATGTACATCGTGCTGGGCATTCTCTACGAGAGCCTCGGCCACCCGCTCACGATTCTCTCTACGCTGCCGGCCGCGGGCATGGGCGCGTTCCTCGCCATGCTGGTGACGCAGACGCAGCTCACGTTGATGGCGATCATCGCGATCCTGATGTTGATCGGTATCGTGAAGAAGAACGCGATCTTGATGGTGGACTTCGCGCTGGTGGCGCAACGCGAACGCGGATTGTCGCCGCCGGATGCGATTCGCGAGGCGGCCTTGGTGCGCTTCCGCCCGATCACCATGACAACCTTGGTGGCGATGGGTGCTGCCTTACCGCTGGCGATCGGTTTCGGCGTCGGCTCGGAGATGCGCCAGCCGCTGGGTGTCGCCATCGTCGGTGGCCTCCTGGTGTCGCAGTTGCTGACGTTGCTGAGTACGCCCGCGATTTATCTGTGGAACCACGATCGCAAGGTTCGCAAGGAAGCGCGACGCGCCAAGCGTGCGGCGAAGCGGGCACTGAAGGCGCAGACGGCGGCGGGTTAAACCTCGGCCTTCCGCTGTTGTAGGAGCGCACCCTGTGCGCGACCGCGGACTGGCATGGTTGCTTCGGTCTGCGATTGCCGTGATGAGGTACGCCGCCACGCAGCGGTCGCGCACTGGGTGCGCTCCTACAGAGGTAGGTAAGGTTTTCGCGAGCACCCGCCCCTCACCACCATAAAGGTGGCAATGCCCCAGCCCTCTCCCCGGAGGGGAGAGGGAGAAGTGATGGATCGAGGCGCAAAGCAAAGCCGCTTTAAGTCCTCTTCGTATTGGCGCGTTGCGGTGTAGCAGCTTCGTTCGAGGTAGTAACGAGCGCATCCCGGCAAACCTCGGTTCTCAGGCTCTATTCCTCATATCGCTACGAGCCTTGGCTCTAAAGGCCATTTTCTTTGGGTTACTTTTTGACGCGAAGCTAATCCCGTGGGACTTTGCCTCCGGGCGTTCCGCCCTCCGCCCTACGGGCCGGCTTCGCCGTTCGCACGCCAAGAGCGCGTGCGTGGGCCAGCAAAAGAAAAGTGACTCGGCGGCCGGCAGGACGTCGAAACGCCCGCTGCGTCCCACAGGGACTCCCTTCGGTCGTAAGCGGCCCGTTGGCGGTATCGCAACGGTCGAAGACGATCGCGACTGGATGACCAGCCTTTGGCTGTTGAAAAGCGCCTCCAGCCTCCGCCGGGACGATGAAATCGAAGAGCGGGGGCGAAAGGATATCGCGCACAAGGTGCGCTCCCACAGAAAGACAGCAGCGTGAAGACCGGCGCGAAAGGCTGTCGCGCACAGGGTGCGCTCCCACAGAGGAGAATGCGTAGCGCGAGTCCCAGCCACGATCACCAAACGCAGCGCGCAACCACCTAATCCTTGGGACTCGTGCACGCCGCATACCTTGTCCCCTCCACCTGCACCACCTGCCGCTCCCCCACACTCACACTCGCCGTGTAATGCTCCGGTGAATCGAAATCGACGCGCCCACGTGCCCCGGGCGCCGCGAGTCCAGGACAACTCAAGGTCCACGCCAGCGCGGTGCTGCTCCGATGCTGAGTGCTGCGTTCGCACTGCGAATAACCAGGCACCGGAAGGTCGGCGAATTCCACCCAGGGATCCAGACCCTCGTCCACGCAATGCCAATGTTCCTGCGGCACACCGGCACGGCCGTGCTCGACCACTCGCGTGACGATCTTCCATAGCCCAGGCATGGCCTGGAAATCTCCCGGATCGGCATGGCCGGGCTCGCCTATCAGCGCGGCCACGAGCAGCACCAGCAACGCGATGGCGCGTGCCACGGCGTGGCCGTGTGAGCCTGGCTGGCGAAACGGATGCATGGCGGCAACGCTCCCGACGACGGAAGACCCCGCCTGCCCGTGCAGACGGGGTCCGGACCTATTCCATCAGTCCTGTGTTTCAGTCGTTGCTACGTAGCCGTGACCACGTCGGTCGAAGTCGAACATGTTCATCAAGTTGCCGATGGCAGGCGCATTGAGCGGAACGTAGGGGTTGTTTGGCAGGGCGACCGGGTTCGGCAGGTTGTCGCGGCTGCGGTTGGAGATGGTTTCGTGCAGGCCCCAGTTCACTTCGACGAATTTGTCGAACGAGACATGGTCGTAGTACGTGTGCACCACGCGACCGCCTTCGGAGAAGCGCGACACGACCAGCAGCGGGATGCGCGTGCCGTCGCCGAAGAAGTCGACCGGCTGGATGTAACCCGAATCGTAGTAGCCGCCGCCCTCATCGAAGGTGACCATGATGACGGTGTCGTCCCACACCTTCGGGTTGGCCTTGGCCATCTCCACGATCTTCTTCACGTAGCCTTCGAACAGATCCAGCTTGGACGAAGCCGGATGGCCATCCAGGATGCCATCGGGCTTGGCGATCGACACCGCGGGCAGGGTGTCGTTCTGGATGTCGTTGTAGAGGTCGTTGATGTCCTGGTTGTTCGCGCGCAGCTTCGGATCGGTCATGACCTGCGTGGAATAGAGGAACGGGTTGCAGATATTGCAGAACGTGCCGGCTTCGCCGTTCTCCTTGCCGCCCGCCCAGCCTTCGCCGTAGTACTTCCAGGTGACGTGATGGCGCGTGAGCAGCAACGCGAGGTTGTCCTGGCGCGTCGGCGGGATGGTGAACTGGTCGGCGCCCAGCGGTGCGGGCGTGCCGTCACCGAGATAGCCCGGGTTGTAGTTGTTCACCAGGTAGTACGCATTGCGCTTGCAGTCCGTGCCGTGGAACGTGCGATACGGCAGCGACTTCAGGTAGTCCTTCACGGCAGCCACACCAGGCTGCGAGTCGTCGGCGCAGTTCACGTAGGAGCCACCGCTGTAACCGTCCTGCGCATACCAGTTGTTGGTGCCGTCCTGCGCATCCGGATTCTCGATCTGGTTGCTCGGCGGCGTGGCCGGGTTGCCGTTGGCGTCGGCGTAGTAAACGAGATCGCCGAAACCCAGCATGATGTGGTTGGCGCCCGTGCCGCCCATCACCGACTGGTGGAAGTTGTCGCTGAGCGCGTAGGTGCGCGCCAGCTCGGCGAAGTAGGGCGCGTCGCCCTGCGCCATGTTGAGGAACTGCATCGCGGTGGAACCTTCACCGGTGGTCTGCTCGGTGAAGTTCGCCGGCAGCGGCTTGCCGTTGCTGCCCGCGCCGATGGTGGTTTCCACCCACGGAAACAGATCGTTGCGGCAACCGCTGGGGTTCTTCGCGGTGGCGGCGTGCACGTCGCAATCGAGCTGCTGCCACATCTGGAAGAAGCGATGCACCGGGCTGTTGGCGTAGTCGTCGTAGTTGAGCGAGGCATGCATGTCGACCGGCGCGTTTGCAAGCAGCGCGGGGAAGCGTGTGTCGAGCACCTTGTTGGGCAGGCCGGTGCCGCCGTTGGCGAGCTCGCTGTAGGCATCGTCGGGAAGCGCCGGTTCCACCGCCTGCGCCTGCGCCGCGGAAGAGAAAGGCGCCTGCGTCGGCGCACCGCCCGTGTTCATCGCCGGCAAGGTCGTGTAAGCCATGGTGTGCTTGGGCGCAAGCGCGAACTTGCCCGTACTGCTCGCCTGCCACTGCTGCGCGACGGCCACGTTCGGGCCTGGCGTGCCATCCGCGTTGACGATGCCTTCGGAGAGCAGGTTGTGCACGCTCTGGCCCTTGGGCGGCATATACGTGGCATAGACGTGATCGAACGTGCGGTTTTCACCGATCAGCAGGATGACGTGCTTGATCGGCGTGGTAGTGCGATCACTGCGGTCGTCGCCATTGCCGGGCCTGTGCAGGACGGTGATGCCGCCGGGCAGACCCGAGCGGTTACCCGTGGCCGCAGCCGGCACGTTGTCGCGGAAGTTGGCGTCCTGATCGGCGCTGTTGGTGTTCTGTGCGTTGACGACGCCGGCGAGGCCGGCGGCGAGGGTGCCGATGAGTAACGGCAGGTACCGCTTGCGGACATGCGTCATGAACATGACTTCGATCTCCTGCAGTCGCCCTAGTAGGACTGCGCGAGTGATCCCCCTGCTACAGCCGCTGCACGCAAGCTGGTGCGCGACGGCCGGCCGGGAGTCTGGTCCGCATGCATGACGATGCCTTGGCACTTCTGCGACAGACATGGCGCCGAAGATGACAGTGCGGAGACGTCGAAAGAGCTTGCGGCCATGCGGCTGCGCGGAGATGTGATGGCAGCGAGATGCGCGATGCGCGCCAAAGACGACGCGGCGAATTTGCGGCAAGAAATTGCTGCTTTGCGCATGTGCGCGGACAGCGAAAAGCGTGCGGTTGTGCACGCTTACTTTCGCGCACTGGGTGCGCTCCTACAGAGGTAGGCAAGGCTATCGCGAGCACCCGCCCCTCACCACCGTAAAGGCGGCAATGCCCCGGCCCTCTCCCCGGAGGGGAGAGGGAGAAGTGCGGTGTCCATGGATTTCCTCGCGATACAATGAAGCTGCTTTAAGTCCTCTTCGCACCGGCGCGTTGCGGTGTAGCCGCTCCGTGCGAGGTAGTAACGAGCGTATCCCGGCTGGCCTCGGTTCTCAGGCTCTATTCCTCATATCGCTACGAGCCCTGGCTCTTAAAGGCCGTTTTCTTTGGGTTACTTTTCTTTTGGGCCAGCAAAAGAAAAGTGACTCGAGCTCCGGCAGGAGATCGAAACGCCCGCTGCGCAAGCGGCCCGTTGGCGGTATCGCAACACTCGAAGACGACCGCGACGGGATGACCAGCCTTCGGCTGTTACAAAAGCACCTCCAGCCTGCACTGGGATGACGGAAAGTGAAGACCGAGGCGAAGGGCTGTCGCGCACTGGGTGCGCTCCCACAGATAAGCGGCGGCGCGTGGACCGAAGCGAGAGGCTGTCGCGCACAGGGTGCGCTCCTACAAGGGAAACGGCACGCGGCATTACGCAGGCAACAACTGAAACGGCCTCATCATCTCGTTGTCCTCATGCTCCAGCATGTGGCAATGCCACACATATCGCCCCGGCTCCCCCTCGAACCTCGCGATGATGCGCGTGACAAACCCCGGATCCGCCCGCACCGTATCCTTCCACCCCATCTCATGCGCCGGCGGCAACTGCGCGGGCCCCGTGTACTTCAACGTCTTCGACGCGTTCCACGCGAAAAGATCGAATGGTCGCCGCTCCAGTACCTGGAAGCGCACGAGATGCAGATGAATCGGATGCACGTCGCCGGTAAGGTTCACCAGGCTCCAGGTCTCCACCGTGTTCTGGCGCGGATCCTCGGTGATCGGTGCGGACCAGTGCTTGCCGCCGAGCATCATCATCATCGAGTTACCGCCGGCGTCATCCTGCTCGCCCAACGTCAGCACGCGGTCTCGTACCGCGCTGGCCGCCGTCATGCGCTCCACTTCGCGCAGCGTCGACGGCAAGGCGCCCGTGTCGCGGCGACCGCGATCGCGTACGCGAAATTCCATGATCGCTTCGGACTGCTGGCGCAGCTGCACGCTCTTGCCGTCGAGGCCCGCGAAGTCCACCACCACATCGGCGCGTTCCGCCGGATAGAGTTCAACGCGCTGTCGCGGCACCGGTGCGCTCAACAGACCCTGGTCGCTTGCGATCTGCTGGAAAGGCTGACCGTTCGACAACGCGAGCATGTAGTGACGCGTGTTCGCCGCGTTGATCAGGCGCAAGCGATAGCGTCGCGGCTCGACATCCAGATAGGGATAGAGCTTGCCATTGCACAGGATGGCGTTGCCCTGGCATTCCGATACCCAGGGCGCCGCGGGATCGTCGGACACCGGGTAGTAGAGCTGGCCGTCCTTCGCGATCAGGCGGTCGCACAGGATCAGCGGCAGATCGCAGTCGCCGTCGGGCAGGCCAAGCGAGGCTTCCACGTCGTCGCGCACGAGGTACGCGCCGAGCAGGCCTGCGTAGATGTTCAGGCGCGTGATGCCCATCGCGTGGTCGTGATACCACAGCGTCGCCGCATCCTGACCGTTCGGATAGTGAGACAGCGCAGAGTGGCCCGACGCGAACCACGCCTCGGGATAACCGTCGCTCTCTGCCGGCGTACGCGCGCCGTGCACGTGGGCGACGGTGCGCACTTGCGGCTTGCTGCGCTCGGCGCCGTGGATGTTGTGGTCGATCGGCAGGAAGTGTTTTTCCGGCAACGCATTGACCCATTCCACCAGCAAGGGTTCGCCGCGACGCGCGTGCAGCGTGGGGCCGGGGAAGGTTCCACCGTAGCCCCATAACGGTGTCGGCGGCAGGTCGCGATGCAGCGTGGCGTGGAACGCACGCATCTCCATGCGGTAATACGGCAGCGACTGTCCCGGGTACGCCGGATGGACGCGTCGCGCGGTCGGCTTCATCACGGCCGGTATCGGCAGCGGATCGACGAAACGGGCCAGCGTCACCGGGTTCACCAACGGGACGTTCGGCGCGGCGAGCTGGGGCATGGCCATGCCAGCCATGCCTTCGTCCGGTCGAGCCGGAGCGGACCAGGCCATCAGGCCCACGTCCGCCGCGACGGCCACGCCCGTCATGTCCATCAGGCCGCGCAGGAACTGGCGGCGCGCAAGGTTCACGCGTGTCATCCGGCCACGCTAGGCGGTGCGGATGACAGCGGCGTGGCAGTGCGGGTGACTCAGTCCGCCGAAGCGGGCACGCCCTGGCCGGTCGTCGGCGCCTGCTGCCCAGCGGCGGCCGCCTTTTCCTCGGGCGTTTCGATGGGTTTGGACAACATGTGCGCGCGACGCCAGCCGCCCCACTTGTAGTAGCCCATCGCCATCAGCATCGAGGCGAGCGAACCCAGCGGGAAGCTCCACCAGATCGAATCGACGCCGAGCGATGGCGCAAGTGCGAGCGCGAACGGCGGGCGGATCAGCCACATCGAGATGAACAGGATGACCAGCGGCGGCATCACCGCGCCGGTGGAGCGCACCACGCCGAACAGCACGAAGGTGACGCCGAAGAACATGAACGACCACACCGCGATGCCATTGAGATGCTGCGCCAGCGTCAACGCCTCGGCGTCGTTGGGCAGGAACAGGTTGAGCGCGGCGTGGTTGAACACGTAGATCACCGCGATCAGCACGCCACTGAGAAGAAAGTTGTACAGCACGCCCACGCGGGTGATGCGGCTGACGCGATCCCACAGTCGCGCGCCCACGTTCTGCGCGGCCATCGACGACACCGCCGCGCCGATCGCCATGGCCGGCATCTGCACGTAGGTCCACAGCTGCGTCGCCGCGCCGTAAGCAGCGGTGGTCTTGGAGCCGTAGCTGTTGACCATGTGGATCATGATCATCGCGGAGCTGGAGATCACGATCATCTGCAGGCCCATCGGCAGGCCCTTGAACACCAGCGAGCGCAGGATCTCCGAGTTCGGCTTGAGGAAACCCAATTCCGCGGGCGTAAGGCGCAGGAAGTGCTTGCGCGCATACAGCGTGGAAAGCAGGGCGATCAGCGCCACCGTCTGCGCGATCAGCGTGGACGTGGCGGAGCCGGCGATGCCGAGCTTGGGAAACGGCCCCACGCCGAAGATCAGCAGGGGGTTGAGGATGATGTCCATCACCACCGACAACGCCATGAAGACGAACGGCGTGCGCGAATCACCCGCGCCGCGCAGCGTCATCATCAGGAAGTTGTAGAAGTACATCGACGGCACGGCCACGAAGATGATGCGCAGGTAGGGCACCGCGAAGGCCTGCGCATCGGGCGGCGTGTTGAGCGCGGCCAGCATCCAGGGCGTGGCGAAATAGCCACCGATGGCGACCAGCACCGACACCGACACGAAGAAGGTCACGCCGGTGCCGACCACGCGCTTGGCTTCCAGCATGTTGCGCGCGCCCAGGCTCTGCCCGATCAGGATGGTGCAGGCCATGCTCAGGCCGAATACCGCGCCCAGCAGCAGGAACAGGATCAGGTTGGCGTTGCTCACCGCGGTGAGCGCGGCTTCGCCAAGGTAGTGGCCGATCCACATCGCGTTGACCGAACCGTTGAGCGACTGCAGCACGGTGCTGCCCAGGATGGGCAGCGCGAACGTCAGCAGGGTCCGGGCGATCGGGCCTTCGGTGAGCAGGGGTTGCCTGGCGGCAAGGGGTGACATCGGGTGTTTATTCCGTCGTGGTGAAATTGAAAGTGCCGCCGTCGCGCATCATGCGTCGACCGGCGCGTCATCCCAGGCCCGGTTGGCCAGATGCCGCACATGCTCGCGCACATCCGCGGGCCATGCATCCGTCAGTTCGCTGAAGCGTTCGCGTTCCTTGCGCCAGAACGCGCGCGATGCCTCTTCGTAGTGGGGCAGATCACCCGCCATGGCGAGCATGAAACGGTCCAGCGCCTCGCCTGCCTGACGATGGCGGTCGCGTCCGCCATTCGCGCGGCGCGCTTCCTCCACCAGGCGTCGCAATGTCGCCGATGCGCCGCCGGGTTGCTCGGAGAGCCAGTCCCAATGGCGGGGCAGCAGGGTGACCTCGCGCGCGACCACGCCCAGCTTCGGGCGACCCGGACCGCGCGCCACCGGCGCTTCGGCTTCCTCGCTCACCGGAAGGCGGCCCACCACCTCGGCGTCGCTGCCGCGGAAGTCCACATCGACCTGGCGGCCGGTGCCATCGTCAAAAATGAGCACGGGGCCAACCGCGCCGCGATCGACCACGTGCTTGGCCGCCAGCGCCACTTTGGCGAGGCTGCCGGAAGCGATCCGGCGGTGGCCGTCGAAGGCGACGCAAGCCTGCTCGTTCGTCTGAGCCATAGTTATTACCCGGATGAAAGTGGAGCGAATAATGCCCGGGTTAAAAGCGGCCCGTCAAGACGGACGCCAGACCTTAGCTCCACTTAAAGGCCGTTGCCGGGTTCTCGATTCCTTATCCCGCCTTCCGCGCGGATTTCACGACGCGCGAGACATCGTGAGCTCAACAGGGACGCGGGGTTGCCGCCTTGGGTACTGCCTGACGCAACACAGTGTTGCGCCTATCCGACCTATTTCTAGTACCAGTCGGTGCAGTAAGTTAATAAACTATGCGGTGCATTAAAACCCCTCCCCCCGAAGTCAAAGAAGAAGAGCACATGCGATCCCTGGTATTACGCAGCGTTGCTGCGCTCGCCCTGATGGGCGTCTCCGCCGTCGCCTTCGCCGGTCCCCGCATCGAAGTCGAGGGCGGTCGCAGCTACTCGGATGGCTACTGGACAACGACCGCCTTCGTCGAAGCGGTGTTCAACGAACATCGCATTGGCGACACCCGATTCAGCTGGGCCCCCGACGTCTCCGTCGGCTACATCGATGGGCGCAACGTCGCCCGTTACGGCAACAAGGTCTCCGACAACATCTGGCTGGCCGCGGGCGGCGCCCGCTTCCGGATGGGCGGCGAAGGCGACTGGTACCACCACCTGTTCTGGACAGCGCAGGTCGCGGCGCAGACCGGCCGCACGCTCGCCCTGAGCAGCGCCGGCGAGTTCGTCAATTCGGTGGGCTGGCAGGGCGATCACTGGACCTTCCAGATCCGCCACATCTCCAACGCGGGCCTGGACGGCTCCAACCGCGGCGAAACGATGGCGCTGGTGGGCCTCGCCTTCAACCTCTGAAGCACGGCCAAGCCGCCAAGACGACAACGGCCCCAAGCTGGGCCGTTTCGTTTTTGGACGTCTGGATGGCTGAAGCGTGCCGGCACTTTCCCGATCAGTGATCGGCGCCCGGCCCGGCCTTGGCGCTGAACGGGGGACGCGCCAGCCACACCACCACGATCAGGCTGAGGAACACCCAGCCCAGCATGTGGAACACCTCGTTGAACGAGATCTGGTAGCCCTGCTGCGTGATCATCTGGTCGAGCAGCGCATTGCCGGCCTGTCCCGTCACGCCCGCCGACTGCAGCGTGGCCTGGGCCGAGCTGTCGTACGGCGTGATGTGCTCGCTCAAGTGCGCGTGATGCACGATCGCGCGGTGGTCCCACAGGAACGTGGTGAGCGAGGCGGAGAAGCTCGCGCCCAGCGTACGCAGGAAGGTCGCCAGGCCGCCGCCCGCGGCGATCTCCTGCGGCTGCAGATCCGACAGCAGGATGGTGGTCACCGGCATGAAGAACAACGCCACGCCCAGGCCCTGGAACAGCTGTACGCCGGCCACGTGCCAGAAATCCACCTGCAGGAAGAAGTCCGAGCGCATGAAGCAGGTGGCGCCCATCACCAGGAACGCGCACGAAGCCAGCAGGCGCATGTCGGTGCGGTTGGCGTACTTGCCCACGATGAAGGTGAGCATGACCGGCAGGATGCCCAGCGGCGCCGCCGCAAAACCAGCCCACGTCGAGGTGTAGCCCATGTTTCGCTGCAGCCACTGCGGCACCAGCAGGCCGATGGCGAAGAACGCGGCATAGGCCAGCACCAGCGCGATGGTGCCCGTGCGGAAATTGTGATGGCGCAGCAGGCGCAGGTTGACGATGGGCTCATCGTCGGTGAGCTCCCAGATCAGGAATACCGCCAACGCCACTGCCGAGACGATGCTGGTGATGATGATGAAGGTGGAGTTGAACCAGTCCTCGTCGTTGCCCTTGTCCAGCACGATCTGCAGCGCGCCCACGCCGACGATCAGCGTGATCAGGCCCACGTAGTCCATCTTCGGCCGCATGATCTTGTCGATGCGCGCACGCATCTGGTTGCCCACCACCATGCTGGCGAAGATGCCGATGGGCACGTTGATGAAGAAGATCCACGGCCACGAATAGTTGTCGGTGATCCAGCCGCCGAGGATCGGACCTGCGATGGGCGCTACCACCGTCACCATCGCCAGCAGCGCCAGCGCCATGCCGCGCTTGGCCGGTGGATAGATCGAGATCAGCAGGCTCTGCGTCACCGGATACATCGGGCCGGCCACCGCGCCCTGGATGGCGCGGAACAGGATCAGCATCGGCATGCTCTGCGCGATGCCGCACAGGAACGAGGCGATCGAGAACAGCAGCGTCGACCAGATGAACATCTTCACTTCGCCGAAGCGGCGCGTGAGGAAGCCGGTGAGCGGCAGCGAAATCGCCATGCTCACCGCGAAGGAGGTGATCACCCAGGTGCTCTGGTTGACGCTCACGCCCAGGTTGCCGGCAATCGTCGGCAACGACACGTTGGCGATCGTCGTGTCGAGCACCTGCATGAAGGTCGCCAACGAGAGGCCGACGGTGGTCAGCGCCAGGTTGGGTGGACGGAATTCACTGCTCATCGCACGGAATACCTGCGGAATAGGGGTTCTGGCCGCGCCGGAATCAATGAAGCGGCCTTGGGGTTTTGCTCGTCATTCCGGCGCAGGCCGGAGGCGCTTCACAACAGCCGAAGGCTGGTCATCCAGTAGCGACAAGGCATGAAGGCATCCGCACGTGTCGCTACTGAAGTCACCGGATTCCGGCCTGCGCCGGAATGACGCTTCGAATCACTGCTGCGGCATGCGTGGAGGCCATCGAAGCTTGCACGCATGCCGTCTGTTGCTTACTGCTTCTCGTGCGCTTCGCCGGCCATGTTGGCGTGGATGATCTCGGCGATCATGCCGTCGGCCTTGGCCAGCTGCTGCTTGTACACGTCGGTGGTGAAAGCCGGCTGGGCGGGTGCCTGCTTGGCGAGCAGCGCGCCGCTCTGGTCATGCAGGTTCACTTCCACCTTGGTCGAGAGACCAATGCGCAGCGGATGTTCTTCCAGCTGCTTGGCGTCGGTGAAGAACACGCGCACCGGCACGCGCTGCACGATCTTGATCCAGTTGCCGGTGGCGTTCTGCGCCGGCAGCAGCGAGAACGCACTGCCCGTGCCCACGCCCAGGCTCTCGACCTTGCCCTTGTAGGAGACCTTGCCGCCGTACACGTCGGCACGGATTTCCACCGGCTGGCCGATGCGCATGCTGGAGAGCTGGGTTTCCTTGAAGTTGGCGTCGATCCACACTTCATGCAGCGGCACCACGGCCATCAGCGGCGTGCCCGGCGCGACGCGCTGGCCCAGCTGCACCGAGCGCTTGGCGACGTAGCCGTCCACCGGCGCGATGATCGAAGTACGCACGTCGTCGAGGTAGGCGGCACGAAGGCGGGCGGCGGCCGTCTGGACGTCCGGATGCGAAGCGACGACGGTGTCGTCCACCAGCACCTTGTTGCTCTGCAACTGCTGCTGCGCGGTGGTGAGGGCGCTCTGCGCGCTGGTCAGCGCATCGAGGGCGTGCGACAGCTCTTCGGCGGAGATGGCGCCGGTCTTGGCAAGATCGCGGCGACGGTTGTAGTCGGCCTGCGCCTTGTCCACGGCCACCTTGCGCACGGCCACTTCGGCCTGGGCGCCGCTGACGTTGCTGTACAAGCCGCGGACCTTGCGCACGGTGCCGGCGAGGTTAGCGCGGGCCTGCTGCAGCGCGACGTCGGCATCGGCCGGGTCGAGCTTCACCAGCACGTCGCCGGCATGCACCAGGTCGCCATCATCGGCGCCGATGGTCACCACGGAGCCGGGCACCTGCGGGGTGATCTGCACGACGTTGCCGTTGACGTAGGCGTCATCGGTCTCTTCGTACCAGCGGCCTTCGAGGAAGTACCACAGGCCCCAGCCGATGCCGGCGAGCACCAGCACCACGGCCAATGCGCGCAGCAGGAAGCCGCGGCGGCTCTTGGGAGGTTGGACGGCCACGTTGTCGGCCGCGTTCGGGGTTGGGCTAGACATGGGGGATTAGCCTTCAGAGCGAATGTTCGGGGGAAGATTGGACGGCGACGTTGGCCGCGTCGCCCTGCGGACGGAAGCCGCCGCCGAGCGCCTGGATCAATTGCACGGCGTAGTCGACCTGCTGCGCCTTGAGGTCGGCCATGCGCTGCTGCGCGCCGAGCAGTTGCTGGCGCACGATCAGCGATTCGAGATAGCTGCCCACGCCTGCCTTGTAGCGCTGCTCGGACAACTGCCACGCCTGCGTGGCGGCATCGACCGCGCGCTGCTGGGCGGCGACCTGTTCCTGCGCGGACTGCACGGCGTCGTAGTCGTCGGCCACTTCGTTCACCGCGCGCACCAGCGTCTGGTTGTACTGGGCCACGGCTTCGTCGTACTGCGCATCCTTGCCGGCAAGGTTCGAACGCAGGCGGCCGCCGTCGAAGATCGGCAGGCTCAGCGACGGACCGAAGGTGTAGAAGCGCGCCGGCAACTGCAGCGGGTTGATGCTACCGAATGCGGCCACGCCGGCCATCGCACTGATGCTGACGTTCGGCATGAACTGCGTCTTGGCGACCTTGATCTCCTTGCCGGCCGACTCGACGCGCCAACGCGCGGCGACGAGGTCGGCGCGGTGGCCGAGCAGTTCGGACGGAAGATCCGCCGGCACCGCCAGCGCCGCCGGCTCCAGTGCCTGCGGTCGGGTGATATCCATGCCGCGATCCGGGCCCTTGCCGAGCAAGACCGACAACGACGAACGCGCAGCATCAATGGCGCGGCTGGAAGCGGCGAGGCGCTGGTCGGCGTTGGCCACCTCGGTCTCGCTCTGCTTCAGCTGCAGCTGGTTGTCGACGCCGGCAACGACGCGCTGCTGGGTCAGCTGGCGCGCCGTGCTGGCTCGGTCATGTTCGGCCTTGGCCACGTCCTGCTGGGCGTAGGCATAGGCGAGCTGCACATAGGCGCGGGCCACGTTGGTGGACAGCTCGATGCGCGCCGCCTGCTGCTCGATCTCGGCCGCATGCTGCTGGCCGACCGCGGCTTCCCACGCGGCGCGCTTGCCGCCCCACAGGTCCAGGCCCCAGCTGAGGCCGACGCGGGCGTCCTTGAACCAGGTGAAGTGGCCGCCGCCCAGTTCCGGCGGCGCGGCCGTCAGCGGCAGGCGCTGGCCGATCACGTTGGCGCCGGCGTTGACGGTGGGGCCGCGCTCGGCATCGGCTGCGCCGGCTTCGGCCTGGGCCTGGCGGGCGCGGGCATCGGCCACGGCGAGGGTGGGGTTGTCCTTCAGCGCCTCGGCGATCAGGGCGCTGAGCTGGGGATCGCCCAGGCCGGTCCACCAATCATTGGCGGGCCAGGCCGCGGGGGAAAGCGTGGCGCCGGACAGGCTGCGATCGCTCTTGAGCGTCGACGCATCGGTCAGCGTGCCTTCCGGGTGGAGGCCACCGCTGCTGACACAACCCGCCAGCGCGAGGGAAAGGCCGGTGGCTGCCGCAAGGATTTGCAGACGCATGGGCTTGGTTTCCAGAAAAGGTGAAACGTCAGTTCTTGTCGCGGAGCGCCATCAGGACGCGCTCCAGGTAGTCACGCAATTGCTCGCGCTCGGTGGCATCCAGCGCCTTCTGCGCCGCTTTCAGCACGCGGTCGTTGCAGGGCGTCATCTGTTCCCAGGTCGTGCGGCCCAGCGGCGTCAGTTCGATGCGCAGCGCGCGGCGGTCTTGCTCGTGCGGCTGACGGCGCAACAGGTCTCGGCCTTCCAGCTGGTCGAGCTGGCGCGTCATGGCGCCACCATCGAGCTCCACCGAGCGGGCCAGTTCACTCGCCGACATCGGGCCCATCAGGGCCAGGCGCTTGAGGATGAGGAACTGGGTGAAGCGCAGATCCACCCCGGAGGCCTGCAATTCGGCTTCCATGGCGCGGACCAGTTCACTGCGGACCAGCCCGATCAGGACGCCGATGCTGTCCTTCTGGTGGGAGAGAGGGGAGTGTGCGGGGCTCATGGACCACGCATTCTATTGCCTGAATAATATTTGTCAAGGCAAATATATTCAGGGCGTCTTTTGTTACGGCAAAATTTCAGGCTAGCCCGCCTGAGCCCCCATCTCATCCTCCAGCCAGGTGCGCAGCGCCGGATCGCGGACCTCGAAAAGCTCGAACACGCCCAGCGCGCGCAAGGCCGGCAACAGCGCCAGCAGGCGGGGTTCCATCGCCCGGCGCGCCGATTCCGGCGTCGTCGGGTCGAGCATCTGATGGGCACAGGCCACGAACGCCTCCAGCGGTGTGACACGGATATCGGCGCTGGGCGCCCTGGCAAAGATCGTCGACATGCTCAGCCTCTCCCTTGCGGCACACCGACGTGCCGCCGCTACTGAAAACAGGACGTACCTTGGCGTGCGGGCGTGACTGGGCCAGATCAAGGCTCCGCTCGTGGCGGAACCCGGGGATATCGATGGCGGACACACATTCGGCACGCCGAAGGCACTCGGCACCGCGAGCGACGGCAGCGGTGGGGGACGAGCACGCATGTTAGGCACCGCGGCCAAATACTGTTAGCGTTATTTGGTCAAAGTTTGTCGAGAACCGGCCATGGGTCATGTCTCCGAGAAGAACGAAGACCAGTTCCACGCGTTGATCGAGCGCACGGACGGCCCTTCGCTGATTGCCTACTGGACCGAGGGCGAAGCCTCCAGCGAATACGACGAGGGCACCCGCGACTACGGTTGGCACTCCCACGCACGCGGCCAGCTGTACTGCGTGGAGAGCGGCCTGGTACACGTGCGCACCGCCCAGGGCTCCTGGCTGCTGCCACCCCATCGCGCCGGCTGGATGCCGCCGGGCGTGGAACACACCGTCACCCTCAGCGGCCGCATGAGCGGCTGGGGCGTGTTCGTGACCCCACCCGAGTGCGGCTGCCTGCCCGTCGAGCCGTGCGTCATCGGCGTCACCGAACTGATGCGCGCGCTGGTGCGCCGCGCCAGTTCCTGGGTGTGGGCGACCGAGCTGGACGAAAGCCAGGAACGCATCACCGCCGTGCTGCTGGAAGAAATCTGCCGCGCGCAACGCGAACCGCTGCACTTGCCGATGCCACTCGATCGCCGCGCGTTGCGCATTGCAGTCGCCTTGATCGAACGCCCCGAGGACAACCGCAGTCTCGAGGAATGGGCTGCCTGGGCCGGACTCTCGCCACGCAGTCTGAGTCGCCTGTTCCGCGGCGAAACGGCGTTGAGTTTCGCGCAGTGGCGGCAGTTGGCGCGGTTGTCGCGAGGGTTGGAACGGTTGGCCGAAGGCGAAGCGGTTTCCGCGGTGGCGGATGCGCTGGGCTACGCCAGCGTCAGCGCGTTCGTGGCGATGTTCCGCCGGAGTTTCGGGCAGCCGCCCGCGCGGTATTTTGCGGCGCAGGCGGCGGGGTAGTCTTCTGGCACGCTGTCTCTTTTCCTTTGCTCGCCTCTTCGCCATCCCTTTGTAGGAGCGCGCCCTGTGCGCGACCGCCTTTCGCGTCGGTCTTCAAGGGTTGTCATCCTGGCGTAGGGCGGGCGAAGCGAGTCACTCAGTTTTGCCAGTCTTCGGATTTGGCGCTTCCGCCAGCGGGCCGCTTACGCAGCGGGCGTTTCGACGTCCTGCCGGCCGCCGAGTCACTTTTCTTTTGCTGGCCCAAAAGAAAAGTAACCCAAAGAAAACGGCCTTTAGAGCCAAGGCTCATAGCGATATGAGGAATAAAGCCTGAAGACAGAGGCTAGCCGAGGTTCGCTCGTTACTACCTCGAACGGCGCGGCTACACCGCAACGCGCCGTAGCGGAGAGGACTTAAAGCAACGTCGTTGCACGGTGCGGGAATCCCCGTGCACTGCACTTCCCCCTCTCCCCTCCGGGAAGAGGGCCGGGGTGAGGGGCGGGTGCTCGCGAAAGCCTGTCTATCGCTGTAGGAGCACACCCAGTGCGCGACCGCTGCGTATCTATCGCCTCTGCGGTCGCGCACTGGGTGCGCTCCTACAGGGAGAGGCCTCGCTCTTTGCTCTGGCCTTTGACCTCCCCTTCCCCTATGCCGCGAGCAGGCGGGAGGCGGAATAGCCCGCAGGGTGGCCGGCAGGACGCCGGCCAGTGGATCGTCAGGGCAGGATGCCCTGTCGATCCACCCCGCCTCACGGCTGCGACCCCGCAGGGGCGCGGTATCGGGGTGGCCTTTCTCTTGGTTACTTCTCTTTGGCCACACAAAGAGAAGTGACCCGGGCCGCGGCAGCGGTCCGGAAGCCCGCGGCAGGCGAGCCTGGTCGCCACATCGCTACAGCCGAAGACTGATGAAACTAGGTGACTCGCTTCGCTCGCCCCTTCGGGGCCGCACTCCGGGCGTTCTGCGCGCTTCGCGTTCCTTCCGGCCTGCGCCGAGACGACGAAACCAAAGACCGCCGCGAAAGGCGGTCGCGCACAGGGTACGCTCCCACAACAACAGCGAAAGGTCGCGTGCGAAGGCACGTGAGAGCGAGCACTTCGCAAGCCCTCTCACACCGGGGGAGAGGGCCACAAAACTGCCGCTTACTGCTTCACCGGCTTCACATACGTGTTGAACAACTCATCGATGCGACGGTATTCGTCGTGCCACGAATCCGGATGCACGAAGCCGTGGCGTTCCATCGGATACAGCGACATCCAGAAGTTCGTCTTGTGCAGCTCGATGAAACGCTGGTACAGGCGGATGGTGTCGCTCGTCAGCACGTTGTCGTCGATCAGGCCGTGCTGCATCAGCAGCGGATCCTGCAGCTTGTCGGCGTAGTTGATCGGCGAGCTGATCTGGAACGACTCCGGATCGAGCTGGGGATCGTTGAGGATGTTGGAGGTGTATTCGTGGTTGTAGCTGGTCCAGTCGGTGACCGGACGCAGCGCGGAACCGGCCGCGAATTCACCCGGTGCGCGCAGCAGCGCGATCAACGTCATGAAACCGCCATAGCTGCCGCCGTAGATGCCCACGCGCTTGGGATCGACGCCGTGGTTCTTTACCAGCCACGCCTTGCCGTCGAGCAGGTCTTCCAGTTCCGGATGACCCATCTGGCGATAGATCGCGGTGCGCCAATCGCGGCCGTAGCCTTCGGAGGCACGGTAGTCCATGTCCAGCACCACGTAGCCCTGCTGCACCAGCAGGTTGTGGAACATCTGTTCGCGGAAGTAGTTGGAGTACGACAGAGTGACGTTCTGCAGGTAGCCCGCGCCGTGCACGAAGATCACCGCCGGACGCGATGCCGCTGCGCCCGTGTCGCTCGGGCCGTAGTACTTCGCCCAGATGGTGCCCGCGCCATGCGTGGACGCCACCGGCACGATCTGCGGCTGCAGCCATTGATGCGCGGTGAACTCCGGCTTCATGGTGTTGGTGAGTTCGCGCGGCGTGCCGCCAGGGGCATCCTGCACGGCGAGCTGTGCCAGCACGTAGGGCGAGGAATGCAGCACGGCGAGCTGGCGGCCATCGGGCGACAGCACGAAGTCGTCCATGCCCTGGTACTGCGTCACGCGGCTGAGTTCGCCACCAGCCGTCGGCACGCGGTACACGTCATAGCTGTACGGTGCCACCTGGTTGGTGCGCGCGTAGAACCACTGGCCGTCTTCGCTCAGCACCGGATGGCTCACTTCGAACTTGCCGCTGGTGAGCGCCTTTGCCTTGTTGGCGAGCGATTTGGTGTAGAGCTGCGAATAGCCGGTCTCTTCGCTGAGGTACCACAGCGTGCGGCCGTCCTTGAGCCAGCCGAAATCGTTGAAGTTCCAGTTGATCCACGCGTGGTCGGTGAGACGGTGCTGCGGCACCAGCGCGTGCTTGTCGAAGTCGACGCTGGCGATCCAGCGATCCTTGTTGTCGATTGCGCGCAGCTGGATAGCGACGTTCTGGCCGTCGTCGCTCCACGCAATGCCGCCGCCACCGCCGTCGTCGGCGTTGGAAACGATGCGCACGGCGCGCAGGTCAGGTGCCTTCAGCGCCTTGGCTTCATCGTCTTTGCCGTCCTTCTGCAGCGCGGCGATGGTCTTGGCGCGGATGTCCTTGAGCGGATCGTCCTTGATGCCCGGCAGGCCATCGGTCTTCAGCGGATAGAACTTCGCGGCTTTCAGGTCCACCAGCACCAGCGACTGCGGCGCGGGATCATCGCGACCCACGTAGCTGCGCGTTTCCTGCTTCTCGGCGTAGCCCGATTCGGTGACGTAGTGGGTGACTTCGGGGCGCTTGCCGCCCTTGCTGCCCTTGGGTTTGGTGACGACGACCATCCAGCGGCCGTCGGGCGAAAGCTCGGTATCGGCCGGCTCGCCGCTTTCGCCGAGATAGATCGGCTTGGGCGAGCGGCCGGCATCGGCGGCGCCCAATTCGTCGTCTCGGGTGCGTTGGGCATCCTTGTCCGCCTGGTTTTCGCGCAGCGACTTGAACAGCGCGAGCTGGTCGCGCTCCAGGTCGTTGTGCTTCTTGGCCTGCGGATCCTCGATGAAACGCAGCGTGGCGGCGGGCGCCGTCGCGCCGGTGGCCAGGTTGTAGACAAACCAGTTGATGCCCATGCGGAACTGCAGCGAGCGACCATCGCTGGAGAAGCGCGGCGACGATTCCGACTCCGGCGTCTGCGTCACCTGCACGCGCCGGCCGGTGGTGAGGTCCTGCATGAACACATCACCGTGGAAGATGTACGCGGCATGCCGATGCGAGCGGTCGAACACCGCCGGGCCTTCCGCCTGCGCCATCGCGGCCGGGTCGAGCTTCACGCTCTGGCCGGTGGCCGGATCGACGCGGTAGAGGTCGCGCACCTTGCTGCCGTCGCGCTTGAGCGAGTAGTACAGGCTGCGTCCGTCGACGCCCCAGTAGGGCGATTCCACCGCGGCGCCGATCCAGTCCGGATTAGCCATGATGGTTTCCAGGTCCAGCTGTCCGCCCGGCGCAGGTGGCGACATGGCGGCCGCGGGCAGCGCGGCGAGGGCGGCAAGGCCGGCGAACAGCAATTGGCGCATGGAGAGCTCCCCAGTCAAAAGGGCGGAGCATAACGGCGAGCGCGAGCCTGACAAGCGCCGTTGGTATGGGTTCAAAATAGCCGCCTAGACAGCTAGTCTTGCTGGCTAGCCTGGCCGCCCGGCATCCGTCCCCATTCGCCGCGTGGCCCTCGCCAGAAACAGATCCTCTGTCGGCTGATGTGCGGGTGGTGCGTTCAATGAGTTTCGTGGCGTGCCGCTCGGCAGGCTCTTTGGTACCCCTTCCCCCGGCAGAACCCCACATGTCCCTTCCCACCGTCGAGATCGAAACTTCCGCCAACCCGACGCATAGCGTGATCTGGCTGCATGGCCTGGGCGCGGATGGCAATGACTTCGCACCGATCGTGCCCGAACTGGTCGCGCCCGCCTGGCCGGCGCTGCGCTTCGTGTTTCCACATGCGCCGGTGCGCCCGGTCACGGTCAACGGCGGCATGCCGATGCGCGCGTGGTACGACATCGTCGGCGTGGACCTGGTGTCGCGCCAGGATGAAACCGGCATGCGCGCATCGAACGCGAGCGTGGAAACGCTGATCGCGCGCGAGAACGAGCGCGGCGTGCCGACCGAGCGCATCCTGCTTGCCGGCTTTTCGCAGGGCGGCGCGATCGCCCTGTCCACCGGCCTGCGTCACGCCGACCGCCTCGCCGGCATCATCGCGCTCTCGACTTATCTGCCCATGCAGGATTCTTTCGCCACGGAACGCTCGGACATCAACACCGCGACACCGATCTTCTGGGGCCACGGCACCGGCGATCCGATCGTGCCGCTGACGCGCGGCGTGAACTCGCGCGACCTGCTGCAATCGCTGGGCTACCAGGTGTCATGGCACACCTACCCGATGCCGCATTCGGTCTGCGCCGAGGAAGTGGCCGACCTGCGCCACTGGATGACCGTGCGCCTCGCAGGCTGAGCGGTATCGCAGAACGGGCTCGCCATGCATGCGGCATACTCCGCCGCATGAGGGAGTCCAACGACGATCCGCGCACGCCCGGCCATCGGGGACACCATCCGCTGCCCGACTTCTGCAGCGCGCCGGTGATCTTCGCGCTGCTGGTGGTGGGCGCCATCACCGTCACCGTGATGTGGCTGGCGCCGAACAACAGCCATGGCTGGCGCGGCTACAGCGTCGGCATGTTGTTTGCCGAGTGGCTGGCGCTGGTGATCGGTGTGGCGCTGTGCAAGCTCAGCCCGCTGTTGCAGCGACTGCCTGGCCAGACGCCTTATGCCGGCGTCTGGCTTGCGATGGTCGCGATCGTCGCCGGCGGCAGCGTGGTCGTGCACTGGATGGATGGCGCGATGCAGATGCAGCTGCTCACCGACACCACCGGCGATTTCGTGCAGAACAACACCGCCATCACCGCGCTGCTCGGCGCGGCGATGCTTCGCTATTTCTACCTGCAGGCACAGTGGCAAACGCGCCTCGCGGCGGTGACGCAGGCACAGGTCGCGGCGCTGCAGGCGCGCATCCGACCGCATTTCCTGTTCAACAGCATGAATACCGTGGCCGCGCTAGTCCGCGTCGATCCGGCGGCAGCGGAACGCACGGTGGAAGATCTCTCCGAATTGTTCCGCGCGGCACTGGGCGAACACAGCACGCGCGACGGCACGCTGGGCGAAGAGTTGGGGCTGGTCGAGCGCTATCTCGACATCGAGCAGCTGCGCCTGGGCGAACGCCTGCGGATACGCCGCGAGTTGCACGACCTGCCTGCCGACTACCCGCTGCCACGCCTGCTGCTGCAACCTCTGGTGGAAAACGCCGTGCGCCACGGCATCCAGCCGCTGCGCGAAGGCGGCGAGATCATCCTGCGTGGCCGTCGCGAAGGCGAGGGCATCCTGATCGAGATCGACAACCCGCTCGCCGGCGCGCCGACACCCGGCGGCCACGGCCATGGCCTGGACAACGTCCGCCAGCGCGTCGCCTATCGTTATGGCGCGCGCGCGCGCGTGCAGGCAGGGCCCGTGGACGGCCGCTTCGTGGTGAGGCTGCAACTTCCCGGACAAGGTTCCCATGCGCGTACTGATCGTTGACGACGAACCGCTGGCCCGCGCGCGGCTCGCCTCGCTGCTTGCCGAATGCAGCGACGTCGAGATCGTCGGCAGCGTCGGCGATGGCGACGCTGCGATGGCGGCGCTCGGCGACCTGCAGCCCGACGTGCTGTTGCTGGACATCAACATGCCCGGCCTCACCGGCACGGCGCTCGCGCAACGGCTGGCCGGGCGCAAGCGTCCGCTGGTGGTGTTCTGCACGGCCTACGAGAACCATGCGCTGCACGCGTTCGATCTCGGCGCGGTCGATTACCTGCTCAAGCCGGTGCGCCTGGAGCGCTTGAACGAAGCCCTGCAGCGCGCCATCCAGCGCCTGCAGCAGATGCCACGCGAAGCGGTGAGCTATCTGCACGGACGGCTGCGCGGCGAGCAGGTAAGGGTGGCGCTGAACGACGTGGTCAGCCTGGTGGCCGAGGAGAAGTACGTGGTGGTGCAGCATCGCGGTGGTCAGCTGCTGCTGGAGGAATCGCTGCGGCAGCTGGAGGAGGCCTATCCGGACCAGCTCATCCGCCTGCATCGCAACTGCCTGGTGCCATCGCAGCGTCTGGTGGGGCTGAAGACGCTCGCCGACGGCCGCGTGCTGGCCCGCCTAAGCGGCACGGAATTCACCCCGGAGGTGAGCCGCCGCAACCTGCCCACGCTGCGCAAGCTGCTGCGCATGGGGTAGCGCGTGCGACCACGTGCAGCGCGCGCGGGCACTGCGTCGGCGGCCTGATTACGCGACAATGGCGCTCCCCGACGACGCAATGCGCGCCGCCTCCACCGAGAGCCCCATGACGCCATCCATCCTGCGCATCGCCACCCGCAAGAGCGCACTCGCCCTATGGCAGGCCGAGCACGTCGCCGCCGAGCTGCGTGCGACCCATCCCGGCCTGATGGTCGAACTGGTGCCGATGTCCACGCGGGGCGACGAGATCCTGGACAAGCCGCTCGCCACCATCGGCGGCAAGGGCCTGTTCCTCAAGGAGCTGGAAGTGGCGATGCTGGAAGGTCGCGCCGACCTCGCCGTGCACTCGCTGAAGGATGTACCGGCCGAACTGGAGCCGGGCTTCACCCTGCCCGCCATCCTGCCGCGCGCAGACGCTGCCGATGCCTTCGTCAGCAACGACTACGCCGATCTCGCCGCGCTGCCGCTGGGTGCTCGCGTGGGCACCTCCTCGCTGCGCCGCCAGGCGCAGCTGCGCGCCGCCCGCCCGGACCTGACCCTGCTCGATCTGCGCGGCAACGTGGGCACGCGCCTGTCCAAGCTGGATGCAGGCCATTACGACGCGATCCTGCTCGCCTGCGCGGGCCTGGAACGACTCGGCCTGGCTTCGCGCATCCGCAGCCGCCTCTCCGCACCGGACTGGCTGCCCGCACCGGGCCAGGCCGCCATCGCCATCGAAGCGCGCAGCGACCAGCCGGCCGTGCTCGAACTGCTGTCCGCGCTGGACGATGCGCAGACACGCCTGGCCGTCACCGCAGAGCGCTCGATGAACCACGCACTGGGCGGCAGCTGCACCGTGCCGGTCGGCGCCTGGTGCACCGTCACCGAACGCGGCCTGCACCTGCGCGGCATGGTGGGCGACGTGAGCAGCGGACGTTTGCTGCTGGCCGAAGCGCAGGCCGAGGGCGACCAGGCCGAAGCGCTGGGCAAGCGCGTGGCCGAGGCCTTGTTCGAACAAGGCGCCGGCGCACTGCTCAACGCCTGAGCGCCTTCTCTGTAGGAGCGCACCCAGTGCGCGACCGCAACGCCACGGCGTCGCCGCTTCGTTGGCTTTTCGCGCACTGGGTGCGCTCCTACAGGTGAAGATCGCTTCCGATCTTGGCACCGACCGAAGGCGATCGGGCCGAATCACTCACTGCCGGAGCCGACCAGCGTCTCTATCTGTGGGAGCGCACCTTGTGCGCGATAAACCCACGGAGCGATGAAGAAACAACTACGCGACAACCGAAAGATGCGACCACGCCGCCGCGCCGCGGTCGCGCACAGGGTGCGCTCCCACAGGGCAGGCGGCGCAGTGACTTAGAAGTTGTAGACCAGGTTCGTGGTCAGCAACGTATCGGTGTTCTCGGTGCCCGGCTGCACGTCGCTGTTGTAGCGCACCTGGTAGCCGAGCTTGAGCGCCATCTTGCGCGTCATGCTCACCGACAGGCCGATGTCGTTCTGGTAGTACTTGTTCTTCGAACCCGCTTCGAGCAGCAGCGTGTCTTCCAGCGCGGTGTTGTCGGTGAGGCGGTACTTGTAGTTGACCAGTCCGCGGCCGACCACTTCGCTCTGCGAATCCTGCTTCACCTTCACGGTTTCGCCGTTCACCGTCTCTTCGGTGTCGGCCGGGCGATAGCGCTTGTAACCGGGGCCGGCTTCGAACGACAGTTCGGTGCGGTCGGTCTTAAGCGCGATGTAGCCGTAGCCCACCGAGACGATGCCCTGCCACAGGTTGGCGCCGAAGTCGTCGTGCTCGTAGCGCGCGGCAGTCACGATGTAGCTGCGCGGGTCGAGCTTGTAGCCCACCGACGCGCCGGCGTCATAGCGGTTGGCGGTCGTGGTGAGGCGATTCACGGTGTTGCCCTGCTGGTCCACCACTTCCACATCGCCCTTCGAGCGCAGGCCATTGAGGAAGAAGTTGTTCTTCCACAGGTCGTTTTCCTGGCTCAGGCCAAGCTTGGCGTTGGCGTTCTCGGAGCGGGAATTGCCGTGGGCGGAGGCAAAACCGAATTCGCCTGAGCCCGTCCAGCCGCCGTTGTCGGCGGGGTTGGTGGCCGGAGCATCGTCGGCCTGCGCGCCAAAACTGACCAGCGCCGCGAGCAAGGCGCCCGCCATCAGGGTGTTCTTCATGGTATTCGTTCCATTTTCGTTAAAACAAAGCAGGCCGCCACCTTAGCGGAGCGGATTGAACTGCCAGTGAATCGGGCGCCTCTCGTGGGGCGGAAACGGCGCCACAGAGCCAATCAGCGGCTATCGGGGAGGGCCGCCAGAGCCCCATCATACAAACTCAGCTCGGTCGCCATGCCGACCATGCAGCTCACGGCCGCCACCAGGGTGATCGGCATGAGGCCCCGGCCGAACGTGGCCAGCACCAGCCCGAGGCAGGGAACGGCGTAAGCCAGCGAGGCGGCCAGGTACCGTCGCGGCTGCAGTTCGAAGCGGGTACGCGGCCCGGGCATCCGCGGCAGCACGGCCTGCCAGCGCAGGTTTTCGATCAACCCCCGCAGCAGGGCGAGCAGCAGCAGGCCGATGATCCACGCCATCGGATGATGGTTCACGTCTTCGCCTTCCTGGCCCGCAACGCACGCCCACAGCCATAGGCCGCCGCCATACGTGGCCGACACCGCGCGGCTCAGCGGCAGCTGCGTGGCGAGCCGTTCGTCGAGCCCCGGCGCGTAGCGCCGGGCGTCGCCACGCGCGGTGATGATGATGCTTGCCAGGCTGCACAAGGCCAGCGCCACGCCGGCCAGGCGCGTGGCCCAGAAGGCGTTGTCGCCGCGCACCAGGCCTGCCACGGCCATCACCGGCAACAGGGTCGCCAGTGCGATCAACGCGTCGCTGGTGGGCCAGGTACCGCGGCTGATGGTCCAGCCGTGCCAGCTGGGCATCCACGGCGAATGCAGGCAGGCGGCGACCAGACCCGTCGCGGCCAGTAGCCCGCCGACACCCAGCGCCACCAGCGCATCGCCGCGTCCGTCGGGAAACATGCCGACCGCCAGCGCCAGGCCGATCAGCAGCCACAAGCCAAAGCCATCGTGGCCGGACACCACCAGCAAGGTGCTGCCCAGCCGACGAGGTCGAACGAGTGGCGAGCCTTCGCGTGAGTCGAAGACGGCGTGCTGGCTGATCGCGCGGCGCTGCTTCATGAGTTTTGTGTCTTTTGTGCGTGAAGGGCGGATCATGGATGCATCACCACGGCGTGATGCCATCCACTTCCACCATCCGATGTACTTGCGGCAGTCGCCAACGGTGCGCATGCTACGCGGAGACTGCCGGCGAAAATCATTTCATGGATCGTTACGAGCGCATTCTCACCCTGCACCGATTGCTCAAATCGGCGCACTACCCGGTGCCGCTGCCGCGCCTGATGGACGAGCTGGAATGCTCGCGGGCCACGCTGTATCGCGACGTGGCGTTCCTGCGCGACGCACTCGGCGCGCCCATCGAAAGCGCGGGCGGCGAACATGCCGCGTTCCGCTATGCCGTGGGCGAAGGCGAGCGCTTCGAACTGCCGGGCTTGTGGCTGACCTCCGACGAACTCGCCGCGCTGCTCGCGTTGAACGAGCTGATCGGCCGCAGTGGTCCTGGTGTACTTGCGGGTGCGCTCGCGCCATTCAAGGCGCGCATCGAACATCTGCTGTCCGACCAGGGCAGCGGCAAGGCGTTGCCGATCGAACGCATCCGCGTCATCGCGTGGGGCGAGCGCAAGCTCGACCAGCAGGTGTTCCGCATCGTCGCCGGCGCCGTGCTCGAGCGTAAGCAGCTGCGTTTCCGCTATCGCGCGCGCACCACCAATGCCGACAGTCATCGCCATGTCTCGCCGCAACGCCTGACGCACTATCGCGACAACTGGTACCTCGATGTATGGGACCACGATCGCGAAGCGTTGCGCAGCTTTGCCGTGGATCGCATCGCCGATCCGCAGGCGCTGGAAGAACCCGCGCGCGACGTGGCCGAGCAGGAGCTCAACGACGCGCTGGCTTCGAGCTACGGCATCTTCGCCGGCAAGCCGAAGGCGTGGGCCACCATCCGCTTCTCGCAACATGCCGCGCGCTGGGTGGCCGACGAGCACTGGCATTCGCAGCAGAAGGGCGAATGGCTGTCCGATGGTCGCTATGAACTGCAGGTGCCTTATTCCAATTCCAAGGAACTGCTGATGGACGTGCTCAAGTACGGTCCGGATGCGGAAGTGGTGGCGCCGCTCTCGCTGCGCGAGGAAATGAAGATCCAGCTGCAGCTGGCGCTGACCGGTTACCAGCAGGCGCCGCGCTGACAGCGCGCGGTGGCGGCATCGGGTGCGCTCGCCACGGTGCGCGACGTGGTGACAAGGCCGCATCGCATCGCCGACGTCCATGCGACCACTTGCCATCGCGCCACGCCGGCGTGAGGCTACAAGCATCGACCGTCGCCACACCACGCGTTTCATGAAGCCCACCGACATCGCCGAATCCTCAGCTCTTCCGTCCGATACCGCGACCATTCGAAAACCGACCGTGGCGTTGGCACTTGGTTCCGGCGGCGCGAAGGGTCTGGCGCATATCGGTGCGATCGAGGAGATCGTGGCGCAGGGCTACGACATCGTCGCCATCGCCGGTACCTCGATGGGCGCACTGATCGGCGGCATCTATGCGATGGGCAAGCTGGACGTCTATCGCGACTGGGTGTCGGCCCTGGCCAAGATGGACGTGCTCAAGCTGGTCGACTGGACCTTTTCTGGCGGCGGCCTGATCAAGGGCGAGCGCATCATCGAGACGCTGCGCGAACTGATCGGCGACGCCCGCATCGAAGACCTGCCGCTCGCTTTCACCGCCGTCGCCACCGACCTCGACCGCGAGCGCGAAGTGTGGCTGACGCGTGGCCCATTGTTCGATGCGATCCGCGCTTCCATCGCCATTCCTACGGTATTCCGCCCGCATACGCTGTCGGAACGCCGCCTGGTCGATGGCGGCCTGCTCAATCCGGTGCCGGTGACACCCTTGATCCGCGAGGCAGCCGATTACCTGTTTGCCGTCAGCGTCGATGGTCCACCCGACGTCGTCTCGCCCGAGGAAGTGCCGGCAACGCCCACCGAGGTGGCGGAAGGCTATCGATCGCGCATCGGCGATTTCATCGGCAAGTTGATGCCGACCAGCGACAGGCCGCGCGAGCCCGGCATGCTGGAACTGCTCACGCAGTCGATGGATCTGATGCAGGCCAATCTCTCGCGGCTGCGTCTGGCCGCCTACGAGCCGGACCTGCTGATCCGGCTACCGCGCAATGTCGCGAACGTCTACGAGTTCTACCGCGCCCGCGAGCTGATCGAGCAGGGCCGGCGACAAGCCCGCACGGCTCTGGAGGCCTGGCAGCCGAATCGCCGCATCAATGGGGCCCGTGTGCCTTGAGCCAGGCGTCGAGGTAGCACTTCAGCGCCACCGCATTGTTGTGGTCTTCGTCGCGGGCGCCGTACAGCAGCGTGATGCGCCGGCGCGAGGCCTTGCTGGCCAGTGGCTGCCAGTGTTCCGCGGCATCGTCGAGTTCCGTCGCATAGCGATGCCGGAAGCCTTCCCAACGGGTCGGATCGTGCCCGAACCATTTGCGTAGCGACTGGGAAGGCGCCAGCTCCTTGCTCCACGCATCCAGCGCCGCGTCTTCCTTCTTGAGTCCCCGCGGCCACAGTCGATCGACCAATACCCGATATCCGTCGCTCTTGGCGGCGGGCTCGTAGACGCGCTTGACGACAATGCTCATGGGGGGGCGGTCTCCCAAAGGGAAGATCATCAGCATACGCCCATGAAAAATGCGTCGATACGCAGTGGTGTAGATGGGAACAAGCGGTGCGTCGGCGTCCGCCCTCTGTGCCGTTGAATGCTCGACAGGGCGGCGCAGCAACTTTGATCGCGCGCCGGGCGCGGTCTTACAGGGCGGGCTTCCCGCCAACATGCTGTTGGAGGAGCCCATCCAGTGGGCGACCGCGGCGCATCGGCGTCACCGCTCCGTTGGCTTGCCGCGCACAGGGTGCGCTCCTACAGGGGAGCGCAGGGCGGGCGGCTTAGATCTCTTCGACCTGGGTGACCTTGCCGCGACGCATCAGCCAGGCCACGCCGCGAAGATCGGCAATGCCCACCCACAGGCGATCGAGCATGCCGTACTTGGACGTGCCCGCCGTACGCGGGCGATGACCGACCGGCACGCTGGTGCTCTGGAAACCCGCGCGCTTCACCAGCGCGGGCAGGTAGCGGTGCATGTGGTCGAAGTAGGGCAGGCGCAGGAACACGTCACGGTCGAACAGCTTCAGGCCGCAGCCGGTATCCGGCGTGGAGTCCTTGAGCATGCGCGAGCGCACCGCGTTGGCGATCTTGGAGGAAATGCGCTTGTTGAAGCTGTCGCGGCGCGTGGTACGCCAGCCGGCGAAGAGCCGCACGTTGGCCTGCGCCTTGTCGCGCTCGGCGAGCAGCTTGGGGATATCGGCCGGATCGTTCTGGCCGTCACCGTCCAGCGTGGCGATCCACGGCGAACGCGCCGCCCGCACACCATTCCATACGGCCGTGCTCTGACCGCTGCGGGTCAGGTGGCGCACGATGCGCAGCTCCGGATACTTCGTCTTCTCGGCCGCCAGCACCGCCACGCTGTCGTCGCTGGAATCGTCATCCACATACACGATCTCGAAATCGGCCTTGCCGCGCAGGGCGGCAGCGATCTCGGCGAGCAGCGGCGGGATGTTGTCGCGCTCGTTGAACACCGGCACGACGACGGACAGCTGGGGCATGGGGAGGGCCTTGTCTGAAGTAGGGGGCGCTTGGCGCCAGGGCGCCATTCTAGTGGGTGGAAGGCTTGGCGTCAGGGGTTGGGGTTTTCTGGGATTTCACGGTGTGGCCTATCTGCGAGGCGTAGCGCCTCAGTCCCAACTCCATAGCCACGGTTTTCGCTTTCCCTGTAGGAGCGCACCCAGTGCGCGACAGCCTTTCGCGTCGGTCTTCATATTTCGTCGTCCCGGCGTAGGCCGGACGAAGCGCGCAGAACGGCCGGAGGGGCCTCGAGGGGCGAGCAAAGCGAGTCACCTAGTGGCGTCAGTCTTTGAATGTGGTGATATCGCTAGGTTGTCGCTTACGCAGAGGGCGTTTCGACGTCCTGCCGGCGACGCGAAGCTAGTCCCCGTGGGACCGCCGAGTCACTTTTCTTTTGCTGGCCCACGCACGCGCTCTTGGCGTGCGAGCGGCGAAGCCGGCCCGCACGCGGGGAGGCGCCATGGATGGCGCCGGCTTTGAGGAGCGAGGAAGGGCGGAGGGCGCTAGCCCGGAGTCAAAGTCCCACGGGATTAGCTTCGCGTCAAAAAGTAACCCAAAGAAAATGGCCTTCAGAGCCAAGGCTCGTAGCAGTACGTGGGATAGGAGCGTCGGGCGACTGAGGCAAGCCTTGGTGCGCTCGTTACTACCTCGAACGGAGCGGCTACACCGCAACGCGTCGAAGCGGAGAGGACTTAAAGCGCCTTTATTGAATGGCGGGGACTCTGGGGTGCCGCCACACCTTTCTCCCTCTCCCCTCCGGGCGACCCGAAGGTAGTCCCGTGGGAGAGAGGGCTGGGTGAGCGGCGGGTGCTTGCGAAAGCCTTGCCTACCTCTGTAGGAGCGCACCCAGTGCGCGACCGCTGCGTGGCGGCGCACCTCATCGCGGCAATCGCAGACCGAGGCAACCATGCCATTTCGCGGTCGCGCACTGGGTGCGCTCCTACACGAATAGCGAACAGCGGCTTTTAGCTCCACGACGCGATGTGCCACGTAGCGGCACGAGCCTACGAACAACCCCTGTGTGGCGGTGAGGGGTGGTCGATGAGGCCCCACAGGGGTGCCCGACAGGACGTCGGGCACTTTTCGTCCGGGCAGGAGCCCGGTCGAAAAGCCCAGCCGCCCCTCACGGACTGGCTGGGCAACGCCCAGACAGCGCCACGCGGGGTGCCTTTCTCTTTGGTTACTTTCTCTTGGGCAAGCAAGAGAAAGTGACCCAGGCCGCGGCAGCGGCTCGGAAGCCCGCGGCTGGCGAGCCAGATCGCGATCGCCCATCACTATTTCAGACGTCTATTTCGAAATGCCGAATATGCAGACCGACGCGAAAGGCTGTCGCGCACTGGGTGCGCTCCTACAGAGGAGCGAAGCCTAAGCATCGTGGCACTGGCCACTCACACGCGCGTCGCCAGAAAAAGTCCGGCGTCGACAATGCCCACCAATCCCTTAGCGAATCTTCCCCAAAATCCCATCCAGCTCGTCATTGCTGTGGTAGTGGATCACCAGCTTGCCCTTGCCGCCGCGGCCGTGTGCAACCTCCACGCGAGTGGCGAAGCGTTCGGCTAGCTCGCGTTCCAGTGCATCGACGTTGGGATCGCGGGCGGGCGCGCTCTTGGCCTTGCCCTTGGGCGCGGTCTGCGCGCGGCGGGCGGCTTCTTCGAGTTCGCGTACGCTCCAGCCGTGGCGCGAGGCCTCCAGGGCGAGGCCTTCGGCCATGCCTTCGGGCAGCGTGATCAGGCAGCGGGCGTGGCCCATCTCCAGCTTGCCTTCGTCGAGCAGGCGCTTGATCGACACCGGCAGTTCGGTGAGGCGCAGCAGGTTGGAAACGGCGGCGCGCGAGCGGCCGACCGCATCGGCGGCCTGCTGGTGGGTGAGGTCGAAGTCGTCGATCAGGCGCTTGAGCGCGTCGGCTTCTTCCAGCGGGGTGAGGTCCTGGCGCTGGATGTTCTCGATCAGCGCCATGGCCGGCACGGCCACTTCCGGCACATCCTTCACCAGCACCGGCAGCTCGTGCAGCTGCGCGCGCTGGGCGGCGCGCCAGCGGCGTTCGCCGGCGATCAGCTCGAACATGTTGTTGCCGATGGCGCGAACCACCACCGGCTGGATCAGGCCCTGCGCGCGAATCGAGGCGGCCAGTTCGTCCAGCGCTTCATCGTTCCAGTGGCGGCGCGGCTGGTACTTGCCGGGCTGGATCTGCTGGATCGGCAGCGTGCGCAGCTCGCCTTCCTGTTCCAGCACCGAGGGCTTGCCCGGTTCTTCCGTGGCACCCAGCAGGACGTCGAGCCCGCGTCCCAGGCCCCGTTTTTTCGCAGCGGACATGCTTACTCCTGATGGATGTCGACGACGTCGTCGAGCGTCGCGTCTGAGTCATCGTGCAGCATCGGCGTCACCACTTCGCCGGGATCCTGCGTAGCGTTCAATCCGCGCTCGCGGCGGATCATTTCGCCGGCGAGGCCGATATAGGCGATGGCGCCGCGCGAGCTGCGGTCGTACAGGTGGATCGGCTGGCCGTGGCTGGGCGCCTCGGCGAGACGCACGTTGCGCGGGATGATCGAGCGCAGCACCTTGTCGCCGAAATGCTGCGTGAGCTGCGCCGACACTTCGTTGCCGAGGTTGTTGCGCACGTCGTACATGGTGCGCAGCAGGCCATCGATTTCCAACGCGGGATTCAGACGCTGGCGCACGGCCTTCACCGTATCGAGCAGGCTGGAAAGACCTTCCAGCGCGAAATATTCGCACTGCACCGGAATCAGCAGGCCGTTCGCCGCCGCCAGCGCGTTGAGCGTGAGCAGATGCAGCGAGGGCGGGCAGTCGATGAGGATGGTGTCGTAGCGGTCGGCGATCTTCTCGAGCTGCTCCTTGAGCCGGCTCTCGCGTGCGATCGCATCCATCAGCTTCAGCTCGGCGGCGGTGAGGTCGCCGTTGCCGGGCAACAGGTCGTAGTTCGCCTCGGTGCGGACAATGGCCTTGTCGATCGGGGATTCATCCAGCAGCACTTCGCAGCCGTTGGGCTTGGCTTCGTGCTTGTCCACGCCGGACGCCATCGTCGCGTTGCCCTGCGGGTCGAGGTCGACCAGCAGCACCTTGCGCTTGGCGGCAGCCAGCGCAGCGGCGAGATTGACGGCGGTGGTGGTCTTGCCCACGCCGCCCTTCTGGTTGGCGACAGCGATGATCCGAGCCATGTGTCGTCGTTACCGTGGACGATGGAAAAGGGGGCTAGATTAGCAGCCTGTTCGGCCAAGCACGACGAGATGCCGCTCACCGCCGACATCCGGCACGTTGAGCTCGTGGATGGCGCGAACCTCGTAGCCATCCGGCACGCCGGCCAGTTCGTCCTCGGGATGCTTGCCCTTCATGGCCAGCCAGATGCCGTTCTTGGTCAAAAGATGACCACCCCAGGCCAGCATGTCGGCGAGGCTGGCGAACGCGCGGGCGGTGACGCAGTCGAACTGGCCCTCGACCTCTTCCACGCGCGACTGCACGGCGCGCACGTTCTCCAGTTTCAGCGAACGGATGGCCTCACGCAGGAAGCGGACCTTCTTGCCGTTGGAATCGACCAGCAGCACCTGGCGCTCCGGCGTGGCGATGGCGATCGGGATGCCCGGCAGGCCGGGGCCGGTGCCTAGATCCGCCAGCGTTGCGCCCTGCACGTAGGGCAGGATCGCCAGTGAATCGACCAGATGGCGGCTCACCATCTCGGCGGGGTCGCGGATCGCGGTGAGATTGTAGGTGGCGTTCCAGCGCGCCAGCAGCGCCTGGTAGTCGAGCAGGCGCTCCACCGCGCCGGCCGGCAGCTGCAGGCCCAACGCGGCGATGCCGCGTTCCAGCCGGGTTTGCAGGTCGTGGCGGGAGGTCATGGTGTGGCGCCTTGCGGAAAACGGGCCCGCAAGTATCCGGGCGTGCCGCCCCTGACGCCAGCACGGGCAAAGAAAAACCCGCCGAAGCGGGTTCTAAAGGGTCTCCCCTGGGCGGGTCGCTCTTGGGCTGCCTCGCCGTTGGCCTGCCGGCTTGCTGTCCGGTCAGGCGAATTCCAGTTCCACGCGGGTCACCATCATGCCGCGCTCGCGCAGGGCGGTGTTCATCACTTGCTTGAGGCGCGAACCCAGGTCGCGGCGATCGGCGCTGAAAGCCTCCGGCTCTTCGCGCAGAGCGGCCAGGGCACCGCCACGGATCAGCTGGTCGGCCTGCTCGATGACCGAATCGGCGCGCTCAGGCTCCAGCACCTGCCAGTAGACCGTACCGCGCACGTCGTGGGCATTCGGCAGCGGCTCCTGGAAACGCAGGACCTGGCCGCTGAGGTTGATGTGGTGCTCCACGTGGTCGACCAGCGGCAAGGTCATGTGCACGCCGGGCTGAAGCAATCGAAAGGGTTTGCCGCGCCGATAAAGGCTGTGCACCTGATCGGCCGGCACGCGCTTGATCGCGGTGGCGAACATCGCAATCAAGGCCAGGACAACGAGTGTGATGAGTGCATTCATGGCAGTAGCAAAAACAACGAGTTATATGTTGATCTTCCGCAAAAGCTGTAGGTTGATACTACAGCCGATTGCGTCCCCTTGGATTAATCTCAATTTAACGACAACCTAAGGCCTTCTAACAACAGCACTTTTGGTCTATGTGACTGATTTTGTGAACCAAGTGGCAAGCGAGAAGGGCATGCATCGACCGAGCCAAGTGGCGATTTATTCGCCAACTTCGCCCTACGAAAGGTTAACGGCCGCGCAAAACTCGACTTGAGTGTTAAGCCCGGGCACAAAAAAGCCACCCCGGGAGGCCGGGGTGGCTGTTGGACCTTCAGGCGGCCTCGACGGGCCGCTACGGGCTGATCAGAACTTGCCCGCGCGGAAATCCGCGATCGCCTGATGGATCTCCTCGGGCGTGTTCATCACGAACGGTCCATATCGGGTGACGGCCTCGTTGAGCGGATGGCCGGCCACCAGCAGCACACGCGCGGCGGTCTCCCGGCCGGCGATGCGCAGCTCGCCGCTGCGCGAGAGCACGGCCAGTTCGCTGCGGGCCAGCGGTTCGCCGGCCACTTCAGCGTCCTTGCCGTCGAACACGTAGGCAAAGCCTGCGTGGCCTTCCGGCAGCGGAATGGTGACGGACGCACCCGGCTGCACCGCGATGTCGAGGTAGATCGGCTGCGTGACGATTTCCGCCACCGGCCCGGTCACGCCGCCGAACTCGCCGGCGATCACCTTCACCTCCACGCCTTCCGAAGGACGCGCGACCGGGATGCGCTCCGGACCGATGTCCTGGTAGCGCGGCGCGATCATCTTGTCCTTCGCGGGCAGGTTCACCCACAGCTGGAAGCCCCACATCAGGCCGTCTTCCTGCTCGGGCATTTCCGAATGCAGGATGCCGCGGCCCGCGGTCATCCACTGCACGCTGCCCGGCACCAGGTCGCCGCTGTTGCCGTGGTTGTCGTGGTGCTTCATGTGGCCCGCGAGCATGTACGTCGCGGTCTCGAAACCGCGATGCGGATGCTCGGGAAAACCGGCGATGTAATCGCCCGCCTGGTCGGAACGGAACTCGTCCAGCAGCAAGAACGGATCGAGCATGTCCAGGCCCGGCTGGCCGATCACGCGCTTGAGCTTCACGCCCGCACCATCGGACGTGTCGATGCCGCGGATGCGGCGAAGAATGCTGCGTTCGGTCATGGCTGGTCTCCAAGGGTTTGGACTGCCCACCATGATGATGCTGCGGCCGCGCACACCCAAGACCCGAAACAGGAACGGATTGTTCGCGGCAACGACGGAAACGCCGACGGTCAGCGCGCCGACGTCGCTTCGCGCAACTGGTAAACCCAGTCCAATTCCGGCCCCGCCAAACCCATGCTGGTCAGCGCCGCACTGAGCTGGCCGCGATGGTGGGTGCCATGGTTGAACACGTGGCCCAACGTGGGTGCGAACGGCACCTCGACCGCGATGCCCTGGTTGCGCGTGTACGCCAATGCGCCATCGAAGCGGGCCGGCGCGAGCCTATCGATCCAGCCGCCCCAGCGGTCGACGGCAGCGAGCAAGGCCTCGCACAGTTCGCAGCGATCGGCATGCAGTTCGCTATCGAGCGGCAACTGCAGCGAACGCTGCTCCGCGAAGCGGCCGTACCAGATGTGGTCGGCCACCAGCAGGTGGTTGACCGTGCCGTGTATCGAACGGAAGAACAGACCGGCATCGCGGTGCCACTGCTCGTCGCTCAGCTCCATCAGGTGAGCGTCGAGCAGACGCCGCGTGGCCCACGCGTGGTAGTCGGCCAGGCGACGGAAGTAAGTCTTCAGGTCCAAGCGACGACCACCGGCGTGCGGCGCCTCAGTGCACCCAGTGACCGCTGCGTTGGCGCGGCGGCGGCGTGTGCGGTTCCTGCTCGTCCGTGCGCACGGCGGCCTCGACTTCCGCTTCGGTGACGGGATGGGCCTGCCAGTAACGGTTCACCGCACCGAGCACGGTCGGCACCTGGGTCAGGCACTCGTCGTATTCCTCGTCGCTGAGCTTTTCGAATTCGGCGTCGGCATTGAGGATGCCTTCGTCCACGGCCAACGCCATCACCGGGCCGAGCATTTCCATCAGCTGCGGGTCGTCGGCCAAGCGCTTTTCCCACAGGCCGGCGCGCAGGTCGATGCCGCGGCTGAAGCCTTCACACCAGCCCGCGGCGGACAGCACCGGGCCGGCCTCGGTCTCCACTTCGCCGAGAATGGGCTCATACGCATCCACGTCGAGTTCGGCGTTGATCGAATCGTTGAGCTTGGCCAGCAAGGCGAGCACGCGATTGCCTTCGGTTTCGTCGGCGAACGGTTCGTGCAGCACTTCAGGCAGCCACTCTTCGGGCAGCACCTGCAGCGGACCTACCGCCAGCGCCGACAGCAAACCGTGCACGCCGTCGAGCAGCAGGTCGCCTTCGCCGACGTGGGCGCGCAGGTATTGGTCCAGTTCCTCGAGCTCGTTGTCGTCCAGCGAACTAGGCCACTCGGTCTTGGGTGTATTCATCAGCTACCCGTGTGTTTCTTTCTAGATATCCAGATCAACCGTTACCGGCGTGTGATCGGAGGGTCGCTCCCAGGTCCGCGGCGTGCGATCGATCGTGGCGGCTTTCGCGGCGGATTTCAGGGCGTCTGCGATCAGGATCAGGTCGATGCGCAAACCCATGTTGCGCCGGAACGCCGCCTGACGATAGTCCCACCAGCTGAAGTGTTCACCCGCCGGTTCGAACAGCCGGAAACTGTCGTGCAAGCCCAGGTCGGTGATGCGCTTGAGCGCGTCGCGCTCGGGCGGCGAGCACAGGATGTCCTCGCCCCACGTCGCCGGATCGTACACGTCGCGATCGTCGGGCGCGATGTTGAAATCGCCCAGCACGACCAGGTTTGGATGACGTTCCATTTCGTCCGCGAGGAACTCGCGCATCTTGGCCAGCCAGTCGAGCTTGTAGGCGTATTTTTCATCGCCCACCGCCTTGCCGTTGACCACGTAGAGATCTACCACGCGCACGCCGCCGATGGTGGCGGCGAGGATGCGTCGCTGCGGATCCTGCAGCTGCGGGATGTCGGTAACGACGTCCTCAAAACCGCCGTCGATGCCGGCGCGCGCGAGCAGCGCCACGCCGTTGTAGGTCTTCTGGCCGGAGAACACCGCGCGATAGCCGGCGGCGGCCAGTTCATCGACCGGAAACTTCGCGTCTTCCAGCTTGGTTTCCTGCAAGGCCACCACGTCGGGCTGCGCATCGGCCAGCCACTGGGTGAGGTGCGGCAGGCGCACCTTCAGCGAGTTCACGTTCCACGAGGCGATTTTCACAGGAATACGAGTCCGACCATGTACGGCAAATGGTAATGCAAGGGAACCAAGCCGTCCGGCTCCAACCACTGACCTGACGGCTCCTTGCTGCTACGAGGTCATCAAAAACAGCAGCTTGGCCACCATTCACGCCATCTGGGCGTTCCAGAGGGAAGACAGCGCTTCCGCTTGCTCCAGCACAGTCCGCACCGCCGCGTCCTGTAAATCGGGCGGGTAGCCATATTTGCGCAGGATGCGCTTCACGAGCACCCGGATCCGGGCCCGGGCGGAATCGCGCCTAGCCCAGTCCACGCTGACGTTCTCGCGCAAACTGACCAGTAACTCGTGCGCAATCACACGCAATTTCTCGTCGCCCATCATCTGCACGGCGGAATCGTTCTCGGCGAGCGCGGAGTAGAAGGCGATTTCCTCGTCGGACAGCCCTTGCTCCTCGCCCTGCTGGCGCGCGGCGCGGATGTCCTTAGCGATCTGAATCAGCTCCTGCAGCACCTCGGCGGTAGTGATGGCGTTGGCGTGATAGCGCGCTATCGCATCTTCCAGGCGCGCGGAGAACGCCTTGGTCTGGACCACGTTAACCTTGCTGCGGGACCGGATGCCGTCGTTGAGCAATTTTCGCAATGCCTCCAGTGCCAGGTTCTTCTGGGGCATCTGCTGGACTTCCGCCAGGAACTCGTCAGACAGAATGGAGATGTCCGGGCTCTGGATGCCCGCCGCTTTCAGAATGTCCACGATCTCCGTAGATACCACCGCACGACTCACGATCTGCTGAATCGCCGCCTCACGCTCCTGCGTGGTGACACCCGAGCCCGTCGCACTCTTCACCAGTGCCGCGCGAATGGCCTGGAAAAAACCCACTTCCTCCCGAATGCCCTGCGCCTCATCCGAGCTAGCGGCCAGCGCATAGGCCTTGGACAAGGCAAGCACGGCGTCCTGGTAACGCCGATGCGCGCGCTTCTTGTCTTCGTCGCTGCTTGCCTCGGCGGCAAGCTTTTGCTGAAGCTCAAGAATCCAGTCGATGGCTCCAGCCATCATCGCCAAACGCTGATGCGGCGTGCCATTCAAGGCCGCGAGGTAGTCGAAACCGTGGTACATGTGCCGTACCACATCGTACTTCTCCAGCAGCACCGCGATGGCCTCGGCCTCGTCGATGCCCGTGTTCTCACGGTCCTTGGGTGAGTACTGGCGCAACGCCGATTTCAGGCTCTGGGCGATGCCAATGTAGTCCACGATCAAACCGGCCGGCTTGTCACGGAATACGCGGTTCACACGGGCGATGGCCTGCATCAAGCCGTGGCCTTGCATGGGCTTGTCCACGTACATGGTGTGCATGGACGGCGCATCGAAGCCGGTCAGCCACATGTCGCGAACGATCACCAGCTTCAGCGAATCCTTGGGGTCCTTGGCGCGCTTGGCCAACAAGTCGCGTCGCGCCTTGTTGCCGATATGCGACTGCCATTCCGCCGGGTCGCTGGCCGCGCCGGTCATGACGATTTTGATCGCGCCTTCCTTGTCGTCACCGCTATGCCAGTGAGGCCGCAGTTTGATGATCTCATCGTACAGCGCCACGGCAATACGGCGGCTCATGCATACCACCATGCCCTTGCCATCCAGCGCTTCGAGCTTTTCCTCGAAGTGCGTCACCAGATCCTGCGCAATCATCACCAAGCGCTTCTTACTACCGACCAGCGCTTCCACGGTCGCCCATTTGGCCTTGAGCTTTTCCTGTTCGTCCTGCGACTCGTCCTCGGTCAAAGCTTCGACTTCGGCGTCAATAACCGGCCGCTCGCCCTCATCCAGCTCGATGCGTGCCAAACGGGACTCGTAGTAGATCGGCACCGTCGCGCCATCTTCAACGGCACGACTGATGTCGTAGATATCGATGTAGTTGCCGAACAAGGCCGGTGTGTTTACGTCCGACGATTCAATCGGCGTGCCGGTGAAGCCGATGAACGAGGCATTGGGCAACGCATCACGCATGTACTTGGCGAAACCGTAGGAGACCACACCGGTCTCCCTGTCCACTTTGGCCTTGAAGCCGTACTGGCTGCGGTGCGCTTCGTCCGCGATCACCACCACATTGCGGCGACGGGTGAGGGGTTCGGCCACTTCGCCGAACTTCTGCAGGGTGGTGAAGATCACGCCGCCCGAGGCGCGGTTGAGCAGGCGCTGCAGATCTTCGCGGCTATCCGCCTGCACCGGTGTCTGGCGGATCAGGTCCTTGCACAGCGAGAACGTGCCGAACAGCTGATCATCCAAATCATTGCGATCGCTCAGCACCACAAGGGTCGGGTTTTCCATCGCCGGGTGCTGCACTAGGCGGCCGGCATAGAACGCCATCAGGAAGCTCTTGCCGGAGCCTTGGGTATGCCAGATCACGCCGGCGCGACGATCGCCCTTCCTCTGGTCCCTGACCGAAGGCAGGCCGTATGTGGCGGGGTCATCACTCACGCCCTGCATGGCGGCGCGCACGGTGGACTCCACCGCCAGTTTCACTGCGTGATACTGGTGATAGCCGGCCACGACCTTGACCAGACCGCCACCGGTTTCACCAAACACCGTGAACCAGCGCAGCAACTCCAGCAAGCGTCGGTGCTCGAAGACACCCTCGATCAACGTGGGCAGTTCCGGCTGGCCCTTGGCCAACACGGTCCTGCCATCCGTGGTACGCCACGGCATGAAGCGTTCTAGATCCGCCGATAGCGAGCCCACGCGCGCGGCAATGCCATCGGAGGTCACCAGCAGCGCATTGGTGTTGAACAGCGCTGGGATCAGTGATTTGTAGGTTTGCAGCTGGTTATAGGCACCTACCAGGTTGGCGCCCGCGCTGCCCGGCGCCTTGAGCTCGATCACCGCCAGCGGAAGGCCGTTGACGAACAGCACCACGTCAGGGCGACGCTTGTTCTCGCCGTTGATCACGGTGAACTGCTGCGCGGCCAGCCAGTCGTTGTTCTGCGGATGTTCGAAGTCGATCAGTGCCACCGTGCCTACCGCGAGCGAGCCATCGGGCCCGGCGTACTCCACATCCACGCCTTCGGTCAGCAGCGTATGAATGCGCCGGTTCTCTTCGAGCAAGCTTGGCAGTTCGGACTGGGTGACCTGAGCCACCGCATCCGCGCGTGCCTCCGCCGGGAGCTGCGGATTGATCCGAGCGACGGCGGCTTCAAGGCGCTTGTACAGCACCACCACGTCATGGCTTTCACGCTCGGGCTGGCTAGCATCCGGACCGATGACATCATCACTGGTCACCGCCCAGCCAAGCCCCCTGAGTTGATCGAGCAGGGCGGCTTCGACGGCGGCTTCTGACAGAAAGGCCATTTACCAAGCTCCCGTTGCGTTCTTTGCGTCCATGCTTACTCCGCCTCCAGGCCAAACTGCGCGCGAAGCTCGTTAAGTTCCACCTGAAAACTCGCGCGATTCTCGTTGTGAGGCACGGCCTCACCCAGCACCGAATACTCGATGGTTCGCACCGCCGCTTCGCTGCGCGTTTTCCTGAAAAGGCAAAGCCGAGTCGTATGACCAGCGCCGTCGTCGCGATAATGGACCACAGGGCGCAGGCTGAAGACTTGTCCTGCGGCGATGACCAACATCTGCCCTTGTTGAAAGTACTTCATGGACGCCACGGCTTGCTGTGGGGTCAAGGAAATATTCTTGATGGTGCGGGTGGTGTGGTGCCCGTTGAAGACGTCGCAGCGTATGGAAGTCGCGTTCTGCTGCCCCAGGTACCTCACGATCTGGATGTCCTCCAGAGCCATCAGATCATCCAGGATGTCCAACACATCGTCATAGCACTCGGTCACCCAGTCCCTTGCTTGCGCCTCTGATTGTGCGGGGCTGTGGGAAAACGCGTTCCGTTCCTGATTGAGCGCCCTCATCTTGGCGATGGTGTCAGATGAGACCATGTTGGTGATCACTGAATCGACGCCAGCAGCGTGAAGCTGTGCGCCGATGCGTTCGATGTTTTCCAACCGCACCGATATCTTGTCAGTGAACAGGTCGGAGAACTTCAGCGGCGCCGCCACAGCAATACTGCAATGCCTGAGTTCAGCAATGGCCAGTGCGTGCAGGACGTCGACCACGGCCTCCCAGGTATCCCTCAGGAAGTGAAGACGCTGAAGATCATTCTCGTAACCGGAATCGAAACGATAGAAGTAATAGGCAATAGGCGCGGGAAAGCGCTGGAACACCGCATCCTTGATATCTTCCTCTCGTTGTTGCATGAAGTCGGGAAGGCTTGCCTCGTAGGTGTCAGGGCTCATACTGAAAAGCACTTCGCTAGGCCGGGGTTTAAACCCCAGAATGTCTAGTTCGTCGTGCCCATTGGAATATCGTTCGTCCAGCCAATTGTTGTACGGAGGACAGGCATCGTATCGGCTGAGGTCAAGCTGCGGCCGCATCTGATTAGCCCACCCTTTGTTCGTCGGGCGTCACCGGCTCGATCCGGAGCGCACCGCCGATCAACTTGGGAAGCAACTGATCGCGCAATACCGCCAACGTTGCAGCCTCTTCACCGTTGGTGCGTATGCGGTCTAACAGCGGCTTGGCGAGGTTGCCAAACGCAACAATCGCTTCATGACTGGGCAAGCACGTCACAATCTGCTCAAAACTATTTCGTGTAATTGTGTCAAATACAGCTCCGTGAGCGATGCGCTTTAGCTGTTCAACGAATTGCAATGTTGAGAAGAAAATGTAGGCCTCACCTCCTGGCACTTTAGATGCCAGTGCATAACATGATTGGTTCATCGCCATCGGCACACCGGTCAAGGCAACCTTACCGATTGTGCCGCGAGCGGAAATAATTGTTGTCATCTCTGGCAACAATTTTGCCGAGCAGTTCTGCAAGCCAAGCGCGGTAATTTTCTTGGACGTACTTAGTGTAAACACCTGTCCGGCGGCAGGAGCGTCCACTACAGAGAACCATGGGATATCACCATCCCAGTAGTCAGTAGTGGTCGTCTTCGGTGTTCCCCCACTGATGATTTCCACAAGATCAACAAAAGGACCTATGCACCACTCTTTCGGCACCTGACCTAATTCTGTCTCCCGCATGTCCTTCGATGCGACACCATCAAAATCCACAAACCAAGACTTGAACAATGTGGAGGCTATAACCTCGAGCGTTGCATTCATCTGGCGCAGATTATCGATCTGATCATCAAGAGCACGCAGCGTGCTTGCGAACTCTTCTTGCTCGGCGATCGGAGGAAGCAAGACTTCGACTTTGCGTAATTCACTCTGCTTGATGCCAACGACTGTCGTGCCGCTGCTGCGCCCTTTTAACTGAGATTGCATCCCCTCAGTTTGCAGCAAGTACAGTAGATAATCGTTGTCAAGAAGACCCCTTTTCCCTCTAAGGGTAACAATGCGCTGAGCGACTGCGGCGGGTAAGAACTTGATCTGAGCAACTTCACCAAGCGGGGCTTCCGTTGTCAGCACGACATCTCCCAGCTCTGGGTACCCTCGGGTCATCCATGACTCGTAGTCTGCTTCGGCGATAAATTCGTTGGGTGCTTCGATTCGTCCTGATTTGACGATCTTTGCCGTTATTAGCGGTATCCCGGCTTCCGCCTTTTTAGGCGTCTTTCCGCGATAGTCAATGAGCGCATCTAGACAATCCTCCAGAGCGAACAATTTCATTTCAGGCCTCATGGCTAAGTGCCTCCAAATGCTCCTGGGCAGCAACGCCTAGCTTCACCCCATTTCCCACCTGCTGGAGCTTCATTCCTTATCTCCTTGGCGGCCGTGCTTACGGGCTGCCTTCTTTGCTGATGCCTTCGGACCGGCGCTCTTGCGCGCTGGCGCAACCGGACCCAGCTGCTTTACTTCCGCGATAGCGCGATCGAAATCACTAGCGGTATTTTCGCTATGCAAACTACGTCGCTCGACCTCGTGCTTGGCGAACTCCGCGTGAGCGTGCTGCTCGGCCAACTCGCGTGACACCGTGCCCGCATGAGTAAGCACGTTGCGCTCATTAAATTGCAGGAAGGCATCGAGCCTCCCGATCCAATCGGCCATATGCATCGCGCTACGCCGCCGTGCCTGATCCTCCGCAAAGTCCAGATACATGGTGACGATACGGTTGAGTTCGCGCAGCTCGTCTTCGCCCAGGTAGTTCTTGGCGATGGTGACGTCGGCTTTGCGGACGGCACCGGCGGGCGCGTTCTTCCAGGTAGTCAGGCCCATATTGGGTAGCGAGGCGTCGGCACGCTGTTGGATAAGCTCGGCAGCCGTATGGCCGTGAATGGCCCAGTGCAGTTTGTTCTGCACGGTGGCAAAGAAGGTCTGGCTCAGCTCGTGGCTGGCGTCGTAGTCGATGCTGGTGGCGTAGATGTCGGTGATCTTCTGGTAGAACAGTCGCTCCGACGCGCGGATGTCGCGGATGCGTTCCAGCAGTTCGTCGAAGTAGTCCACGCCCAGACTGCGCCCGGCCTTGAGCCGTTCGTCGTCCATGGTGAAGCCCTTGACCAGAAGCTCGGACAGGCGCGCGCTGGCCCACTGCCGGAAGCTGGTGCCGCGGTGGGAACGCACCCGGTAGCCGACGGCCAGGATGGCTTCCAGGCTGTAGTGTTCCACGACCCGTGAGACGTCGCGGCTGCCCTCACGTTGAACTATCCGGAAACTCCGGATAGTTGCCTCCTGCTCCAGCTCGCCTTCGGCGTAGATGTTGACCAGATGCTCATTGACGGTCTTCACCGACACTTGGTACAGGTCGGCCATGATGCGCTGCGAGAGCCATACGGTTTGACCTTCCAGGCGCACCTGGAGGCGGGCTGCGCCGTCCTCGTAGATCAGCATTTGACCGGGTGGTACGCCGGGTTGGTCAGATGCCATAGCCCAGCGCCCCCAGCTTTTCGCGGATCACGGCATCCAGCTCGGCGCCGCGTGCCATTTGCTCACCCAGTCGGGCGGTCAAGCGGCGCATCTTCTCGTCGAAGGCTTCGTCGTCCTCTTCCTGAGCTTCGGCCCCAACGTAACGACCCGGGGTAAGCACGTGGCCGTGCTTGCGGATGTCTTCCAGCGACGCGGCTTTGCAGAAACCCGGGACGTCCGCGTACTCGCCCGCGTCGGCTTCACCGCGCCACGCATGGTAGGTCGCCGCGATGCGGCCCATTTCCTCGTCGGTAAGCTCACGCCGGGTGCGATCCACCATCACGCCCATCTTGCGGGCGTCGATAAAGAGCACTTCGTTGCGCCGGTCGCGCAGGCGGCTATTTTTCACCAAGCCATTGCTGCGGTCCTTGGCGAGAATCCACAGGCACGCCGGGATCTGCGTGGAATAGAACAGCTGGCCGGGCAGCGCGACCATGCAATCGATGACGCCTTTTTCGACCATGTCCTTGCGGATGTCGCCTTCGCCACTCTGCTGTGAGCTCATGGAGCCGTTAGCCAATACGACGCCGGCGAAGCCATGAGGCGCCAGATGGTGAACGATGTGTTGCAGCCATGCGTAGTTGGCGTTACCCACCGGCGGCACGCCAAATTGCCAGCGCACATCTTCACGCAAACGCTCGCCACCCCAGTCGGAGACGTTGAACGGCGGGTTGGCAAGAATGAAGTCCGCCTTGAGGTCGCGCAGTTCATCGCGATGGAAACTGCCCTCGTTGTTCCAGCGGATATCCGAGTCGATACCGCGCACGGCAAGGTTCATCTTGGCCAGGCGCCAGGTGGTGTAGTTGCTTTCCTGGCCATAGATGGCGATGTCGCCGATGCGGCCGCCGTGCTCGTCGACGAACTTTTCGCTCTGCACGAACATGCCGCCGGAGCCGCAGCATGGGTCGTAGACACGGCCTTTGTACGGCTCCAGCATTTCCACCAGGGTTCGCACCACGGAGCGCGGGGTATAGAACTCACCGCCGCGCTTGCCTTCCGCGCCGGCGAACTGCCCGAGGAAGTATTCGTAGACGCGACCCAGGACATCCTTGGATTTGTCGTTGCCTTCGTTGAGGGCAATGCCCGAAATCAGGTCGATCAGCTCGCCCAGCATCACCTTGTTAAGGGCAGGGCGGGCGTAGTCCTTGGGCAGCACGCCCTTGAGCGACTCGTTGTCTTTCTCAATGGCGCGCATGGCGTCGTCGATGAGGGTGCCAATGCTGCTCTGCTTGGCGTTGGCCTGCAGGTGCGACCAGCGCGCCTCCTTGGGTACCCAGAAAATGTTGTCGGCGAGGTATTCGTCCTTGTCCTCAGCGGCTTGTGCGTCTTCGGCCAGGAGAGCCGCGTGCTTGGCCTCAAATGCGTCGGAGATGTATTTGAGGAAGATGAGGCCCAGTGCTACGTGCTTGTAGTCACTGGGTTCCATGTTGCCGCGTAGCTTGTCGGCGGTTTTGAAAAGCTCGGCTTCGAAGCCGAGATTGCCGCCATTGATGCCGGTCTGTGCCACGTTTGCTTCCCCGAAATACTCCAGTGGGGAAGCATAGCCGATGGGCCCATCGGCTATGCAGACACGGGGAGTTTAGGCCAGGCCGTGGCTCTTGAGTAAGGCTTCGGACTCCGGTGCACGACCGCGGAAGGCCACGAAGCTTTCCATCGCGGGGCGGCTGGCGCCCACCGAAAGGACTTCCCGGCGGAATCGATCACCGGTGGCGCGATCGATCACGCCGTGCTCCTCGAATTCGCCGAACGCGTCGGCACTGAGCAGCTCGGCCCACAGGTAACTGTAGTAACCGGCCGCGTAGCCGCCCGCGAAGATGTGCGAGAACGCGTGCGGGAAACGCTGCCACGCCGGCGGATGCAGCACCGCGACGTCATGGCGCACTTCCTCCAGCACTTCCATCGCGCGCGCGCCCTTGGCCGGGTCGTATTCCAGGTGCAGCAGGAAATCGAACATGGCGAATTCCAGCTGGCGCACGAGGAACAGGCCGGCATGGAAATGCCGCGCCGCCAGCATGCGTTCGAACAGTTCGTCGGGCAGGCGCTCGCCGGTTTCGTAATGACGCGCGAACAGATCCAGCGCCTCGCGGTTCCAGCCGAAGTTCTCCATGAACTGGCTGGGCAGCTCCACCGCGTCCCATTCAACTCCGTCGATGCCGCCGATGGAGGGCAGCGCGATCTCGGTGAGCAGGTGATGCAGGCCGTGGCCGAATTCGTGGAACAGCGTGAGCACGTCGTCGTGCGTGAGCAGCGCGGGCTTGCCCTCCGTCGGCGGCGCGAAGTTGCAGGTGAGGAAGGCCACCGGCAACTGCTCTTCGTCGCCATCGCGGAAGCGGGCGCGGCACACGTCCATCCACGCGCCGCCGCGCTTGCCGTTGCGCGCGTAGAGATCGACGTAAGCGCCGGCAAACACGCGGCCATCGGCGTCGCGCACGTCGTAATAGCGGACATCCGGATGCCAGGTGTCGACGTCGTCGCGGGCGCTGAGCGAAATGCCGTAGAGGCGCTGGGTGAGGCCGAACAGGCCGTCGATCACCGCCGGCAGCGGGAAGTAGGGCTTCAGCTGTTCCTCGTCGAGGTCGTACTGCTGCTGGCGAAGCTTCTCCGAGGCGTAGCCCACGTCCCAGGATTCGAGGTTGTCGAGTTTCAGTTCGGCGGTGGCGAACTCGCGCAGCTTGGTGAGTTCGGCGCGCGCCACCGGCTTGGCGCGTTCGGCGAGGTCATGCAGGAATTCCATCACCTGCGCAGGCGACGCGGCCATCTTGGTAGCCAGCGATTCCTCCGCCGCGTTGGCGAAGCCGAGCAGCTGCGCGGCTTCGAAGCGCAAGGCCATGATGCGGTCGATGCGCGCGCTGTTGTCGAACTTGCCGGCATGCGGGCCCTGGTCGGACGCGCGCGTCTGGTAGGCCCAGTACACGCGCTCGCGCAGGCCGCGGTTGTCGGCATAGGTAAGCACGGCCTGCACGCTGGGTTGCTTGAGCGTGACGAGGTAACCCTCAAGCTTCTGCTCCTTGGCGTACTGGCGCAGCACCGCGCGGCCGGATTCGGGAACGCCGGCCAGGTCGCGCTCATCGGTGATGTGCTCGTGCCACGCATCGGTGGCGTCGAGCACGGCGTTGGAGAATTCGGTGGAAAGCCGGCTCAGCTCCACGCCGATCTCGCGGAAACGGGTGCGTGCCGGTTCCTCCAGCGCCACGCCGGACAGGCGGAAATCGCGCAGCGCATGTTCCACCAGCGCGCGCTCGGGCCGCGGCAGGCCGGCGAAGTCCGGTGCATCGGCCAGCGCCTGCACGGCCTGGTAGAGCGCGCGGTTCTGGCCGAGTTCGATCGAATGCTCGGTGAGCTTTTCTTCCGCCGGCCCATAGACCTCGCGCAATGCCTCGCTGTCGGCCACCGAGTGCAGGTGACTCACCGGCGACCAGGCGCGGGCGAGCCGCTGTTCCAGGCGCTCCTGCGTGAGCATCACGCTGGCGAAGTCGTGCGGCGCGCCGGGCGCAGTCAGCGCATCGATGCCGGCGCGATAGTCGGCCAGGATGGTGTCGATCGCCGGCGTGACGTGCTCGGGGCGGATCTGCGAAAACGCCGGCAACGTGTCGTCGGCCAGCAGCGGATTGTGTTGTTCCATGAATTCCTCCAGTCGCGTCAGCGTGGCGACCCGTCCTGGTGAAATCAAGCACGCCTCCGGCGCGTAGCCAGCCTGCGCTCACGATTTGTCACATCCCGTGCCTAACCTCTTGCCATGCCTATGCCCGATTTCTCCGCCCTGCTGCGTCGAAGCGACGTGTTCGGGCACCTGGGGGAGGAGGCGCTCGCCGCGCTGGCCCCCGAACTCCAATGGTTTTCGCTGCCCGGCGGTCGCACGCTGTTCCACCGCGACGACCCCGCCGACGCCTTGTACCTGGTGGTTCGGGGCAGCCTGGGCGTGTTCGACGGACCCACCGAGCGGGTGCGCTTGGTGGCGGCCGGCGACAGCGTGGGCGAGGTCGGGTTGATCACCGGGGAGGGCCGCCAGCACACGGCACGCGCCCTGCGCGACACCGAGCTGTTGCGCCTGGACCGCGAAGCCTTCGAGGCCCTGGTACGCGAACACCCGCATGCCATGCTGGGCGTGGCACGCATGGCCATCGCGCGACTGCAGGAGCGCATGCGCGGTGACCAGCCTCCGGATGCGCCGCGCACCTTCGCCCTGCTGCCCGCCAGCGCTGACGTGCCGGCGCGATCGCTGGCCATGCAGCTGGCGATGGAGCTGGAGCAATGGGGCAGCTGTCTGGTGATCGATGCCGAGCACGGCGCCGGTCGTGGCAGCGACTGGTTCGCCGAGAAGGAATCGCAGGTGCGCTTCCTGATCTACCTGGACAGCACCGGCGACAGCCACTGGCGGCAGCGATGCCTGCGTCAGGCTGACGTGCTGCTGCTTCCCGCCATGGCCGCGCAACCGGAACAGCCGTGGCCGGAGGCGATGCCGCGAGATCCCGCGCTGGCGGGCCATCGTGCGCGCCACCTCATCCTGCTCCACGCGGGGCGCCAGCCGAGCCTGGGCGCGGCGCAGCGCTGGCGCAGCCAGTTCAGCGGCGACCTGCAGCACCACCATGTGGGCGGCCGCAGCGATATTGCGCGGCTGGCGCGATGGGTCAGCGGCCATGCGCGCGGCTTGGTACTCGCCGGCGGCGGTGCGCGCGGTGTCGCGCATTTCGGCGCGCTGCGCGCTCTGCGTGAAGCCGGGCACTCGTTCGATGCCGTGGGCGGCACCAGTATCGGCGCCATCATCGGCGCAGGCGTGGCGGCCGGCTGGGAGCTGGACGAGATGGTGGAAGATTTCCGCCGCCACTTTGTCGAAGGCCGGCCGCTGTCGGACTGGACCGTGCCGCTGGTGGCGCTCACCCGCGGCCGCCGCGCCGCCGGCATGCTACGCCGCTCGTTTGGCGCGCTGGCGATCGAAGATCTCTCGCTGCCGTTCTTCTGCGTGTCCACCTGCCTGTCGGGCGAAGGCATGGTGGTGCACCGCCGCGGGCCGCTGTGGCTGTGGCTGCGCGCATCGAGCGCGATTCCCGGTGTGCTGCCGCCGGTGTTGAACCAGGGACGCGTCTACGTCGATGGCGCCCTGGTCGACAACCTGCCTACCGATGTCATGGCCGACGACGGCATCGCACACATCACCGCCATCGACATTCGCGCGGAGATTTCCCTGCTCACCACCGCCGAGGAGTTCGCCACGCCGCCATGGTGGCAGCTGCTGTGGCGCAACCAGGACGTGCGCCGGCCCGGGCTGGTATCCACGCTGGTGCGCGCCGCGATGGTCAACAGCGAAGGCCCGAGCGAACATCGCCGCGAGCGCGCCGACCTGTTGATCACGCCGCCGCTGGAACACATCGGCATGCTCGACTGGAAGGACTGGCAGCGCGCGATCGATGCGGGTTACGAGCACACCAGGAAGATGTTGAACGCGTAATCACCGCCACTGTGGGAGCGCACCCCGTGTGCGACTGCGACGCTATGCCGTCACCGCAGTTTCAACTTGCCGCGACATGCCCATCACTTCACGCAACGCCGGCTGTCGCGCACAGGGTGCGCTCCCACACGAGGCACAGGCGGCGCGCTGAACCACCGGGGTACCATGCCCGCATGGACCCATTACGCAAATACAAGGGCATCTGGCCCACCCTGCATCAACGCGTGTACGTCGATCCGATGGCCAGCGTCATCGGCGATGTCGAACTTGCCGACGACGTATCGATCTGGCCCGGCGCCGTGCTGCGCGGCGACGTCAACTTCATCCGCATCGGCGCGCGCACCAGCATCCAGGACGGCGCCATCGTGCATGTCACGCACGACGGTCCGTACACGCCGGGCGGCATGCCGACCATCGTCGGCGAAGGCGTGACCGTGGGCCACGCCGCCGTGCTGCATGCCTGCACCATCGAGGACTACTGCCTGATCGGCATGCACGCCGTCGTGCTCGACGGCGCGGTGGTGAAGAAGCACGGCTTCGTCGGCGCGGGCAGCGTGATCCCGCCGGGCAAGGTTGTCGGCGAAGGAGAGCTGTGGCTGGGCAACCCGGCCAAGCGCGTGCGCATGCTGACCGACGCGCAGATCGAGCAGTTGCATTATTCGGCCGATCACTACGTGCGGCTGAAGGACGAGTACCTCGCCGCGCAATGAAACCACGCCGCGTGTTGTTCCTGTGCAGCCGTCATCGGCTGCGCAGTCCCACGGCCGCCGCGGTGTTCGCGGACTGGCCCGGTATCGAGGTGGACTCCGCCGGATTGGCCGACGATGCGGAAACGGTGCTGTCGTCCGACCAACTGGACTGGGCCGAACTCATCGTGGTGATGGAGGCCTCGCACCGGCGGCGCGTGCAGTCGCGCCATGGAACGCGCCTGCACGGCAAGCGCGTGGTATGCCTGGATATTCCTGACCGCTACGAGTTCATGCAGCCCGAACTGGTCGAGCTGCTGCTGCGCAAGGCCGGGCCGCTGCTGCGCTGAGCGCGCTTACTGCGCCGGACCGCCCGCGGACTGCTGCGCCTGGATGACCGCTGCGCGCGCTTCGTCCTGGCGGATCTGGATCTGCCGCTGCGCATCGAGCTTTCCGCCCAGCAGAGAGAGAATGTAGTTGGTGCTGTCGAATTCGCGCAGCAGCGAAAGCTCGCGTTGCGCTTCGTCCAGATTGTTGTCGTTGATGGCGCGCTCGACGTCGGCCGATGCGGCAGGGAACGATTCATGCAGTTGCTCCTGCGCCGCCTTGTTCTGCGGGTCGAGCTGCAATACCGAAAGATAGAACTCGTAGGCGTTGCTGCCCGCCGGCGCCACCAGGCGCTTTTCCTTCACCGCGGTCTGCGCCAGATCCAGCAGGATCGCCGCGCCGCTGTCGTCCTTGCCATCGCTGGCCTGGCTGCCCGCGGAAGTCGTCACGGACGCCTTGCCCCCCTGCAGCCACCAGAACACACCGCCCACGACCGCAATCGCCGCGACCAGAGAAGCAACGACAAGCACGCGCCGGTTGGGCGCCGAAGACACAGTACTGGACATGACACCGCTGCAGTGGAGAGCCGCACACAGGGTCGACTGGTCCTCAGTTCCCCGGCGGAACTGTCACATTAGCGACGCCACATGTCAGCGATGTGACTTGTCTGGACGTCCAAACGTCCTGGGCTCAGCTGAAGTGACCGCCGGTGATGCGGCCGTCCTTGTCCAGCTCGGGGTAGTAGCGGCTGTTGTTGTAGCGCATCTCCATGGTGGAGATGCTGCCCGGCAGCAGCAGTTGCACGTCGGGATAGCGCGCGCGGAACTGTTCAGGCGTCGGGCGCGTCGCGATGAACGCGTCGAAGGCCTTCATGTCGGTCACGTAGCCGTGCACGACGACCGGCGCGGGTTGCGCCATGTCGTGACAACCACCCAGGGCACAGGCCGCGACGAAGGCGGCGATGATCAGCGAACGACGCATGGCAAGTCTCCGTGACGGGCCTGCGGTCGATTATGCGCCGCGGCTGCTCAAAGTCGGAACTCGATGCGCTGGCGCACCTGCGAAGCCACCGCCTTGCCGTCCTGCATGCCTGGCGTGAACTGCCAGCGCCCCACCGCGGTGAGCGCGGCGCGATCGAACACGTAGCGCGGATCGGCATCGGCCACCGAGGCGCCGGCGACCGAACCGTCCGGCTTCACGGTGAACACCAAATCGACCCAACCTTGTCGACGCGTGCGTCGGGCTTCGGCCGGGTAGACCGGTTCGACCCGCCGCGTGAGCTGCGGCGCCACCACGCTGGTCGCATCGCCCGATGCGGAGCGTGTACGCGCTACCTGGCGGGGCGCGGCTTCGACTGCGGTCGATTCGACGTGCAGCTGCGCCAGGGTCTGCTCGGCCGGCGCGGGCGCGGTCGACGGCTTGATCGCGGAAGCGGCCGGCGTGCTGGGCACGGCAGGGGCGGGCGCGGGCGTCACCGCCTTGCCCGCGCTGGCGGTGGTGCTTGCCTGCGCCTCGCGTTTGGCTTGTTGCTGGACCGCCTGCAGTGCTTCCTGTGCGGCGGCATCGCGGCGCGCCTGCAGCTTCGATTGCAACAGGGTCAGCGTGTAGTTCTGCGGATCGGCCTTGGCGAGCAGGGAGATCTGTCGCTGCGCCTCGTCGACGTTGCCTTCGTCGATGGTCTGCTCGGCGGCGCGCGACGCGAACGGAAAGATTTCGCGCAGGGCGTCCTGCGCCACACGGTTGCCGGGCTCGCGCTTGAGCACGGCCAGGTACAACTCGAAAGCGTTGTTGCCGGCCGGCGCCAGCAGGCGCTGTTCGGCCATCGCCTGGCGTGCGTGCTGCAGCAGCTCGTCGATGCCCGCGCCTTCATGCATGACCGGACCGGTGGCAGCGGCGATCTGCTGCGCCGGTTCATCGGTGTTCGCGCGGTATTTCAGTTCCCAGAAGATCACCGCGGCAGCGGCAACGATGAGGACGATGACGATCAACAATCCATGACGGACGACGCCATGGTGACGACGATGCGACGAAGCGGAAGACATGGCGGCACGCAGTGGGAAGCGGGGACACCGGCGCAGCAGCGCACCGACGGGCGCGCCACTTTAGTGAAGTCATGTTGCGAAGATGTTGCCCGGCGTCGCCCGCTGTGACGCGGCGCACACGCGACGGATGCCGCCGCGTGTGCGCCACCGCCACTCAATGGCCCGGCAGCAGGCTGCTGTCAGGCGAGCCGTCGGGGTGTGCGAACCACGACACGTGGTTATGCCCGCCCATGCAGCCCTTTCCTGTGTCATAGCTGGTCAGTGCACCCGCCTTGGTGGTCAGCGAAGTGCGGTAGCAGCCACCCAGCGAATCGCGGAAGTCGAACGTCTGCGCGCTCTGCTGTCCGCTGTGGCTGGCCAGGGCACCGCTCGCGTCGAACACCAGCGTGTCGGCGCTATCGACGGTGTTCTGCACCTTTGCATCGTAGAGCTTGATGCCGAGCAGCCGCTTGTCGACGTGCTGCGTGTAGCCCTGGTGCACCGTGGACGCCGCGCTGATGCTGCCGTCGCTGCCGGTCTGCTGGTTGTAATCGAGCGTGAAGGGATAGCTGAAGCGCTGGCTGTGCTGTGTCGTCAACAGCTTGCCCAGTCGACTCTCGCTCTCGCTGTCCGACCACGTGGTCTGCCAGGTCTGCTGGCGATACGTGGTGGCGTTGATGGTGAAGGTCTGGCGGTCGTCGAAGCCTACGTGCTGCGTCACCGTGCTGGTCACGCGGCCATGCGAGGTGTTGGCATAACCCTCGATCACGAAGCGACGATCCAGCGCCGTGGTGATGTCGCCAGCGGTATTGCCCCCGCTGTCCGTGGTCAGCGTGCTGCCGATGGTCGGCGTGGGTGCCTGGCCGACCAGCGTGTTGCGCGTGACCTTGCCGGTGACCTGCTTGGCATGTGCATCGCGGTAGACCAGCAGGGTGGCCGTGGCGGAGAAATAGCCATGGGCACCGGCGACCTGCAACGCCACTTCATGCGGATTGCCGTCGCTGAGCTGGCCCGCGAAGGGCGTGAGGTCCACGCGGTAGGGCATGAAGTTCAGGGTCTGCACACCCGGCGTCGGTCGCCACAGGTACGGATCGATGCCACCGGTGTAGATCCACGGATATACCGGCGCCACGCCGGCGGGCTGGCCATCGATGCTGATCTCCGCCTCGCGGAAGTTGCCGCCACCGCACTCCTCGGCCTGCGCGGCGTACTGGTCGGGCACGCAGGTGTACCAGAACTCGTCGCCGCTCTGGCTCTGCGTGAACACGTCGAGATAGGCACGCTCCACGTTGGTGGGCAGCGTGAACGTCCTGGCGAGCTTGTCGCTCGGCGTGTTCAACGAGGCCGTGCCACCGACCGGATCGGCACCCAGCGGATAGACCGCATCCGGCGTGTCGGCCGCGCGCGCTGCCGCCGTGGCCGGATAGAACAGCAGGCGCGCACTACCATGGATCACGCCGGTATAGGTGCTGTTGACCAGATTGCCGATCACGGCCTGCCCCTGGCCGGCGTTGCGCAACAGCGCCGCGTAATCGGTGAGGTCGCGCTCCACATGCCACGCCGGCGACACCGCCGCCGAGGGTTCCTGTGTCGTGCCGAAATAGAGGTTCACGCCCGCCAGCCAAAGCGTCGCCGTGCGATCGTACTGGCGACCGGCGGTCACCGAGAAATCCGCTTCAAGCACCACCTTGGCCCACGCGCCGCTGCATCCGGTGGGTGGGGCATAGCTGTAAGGCCTTGCGTTGAAATCGTCGAAACTTACGTTGGTGAACAACGTCACCACGCACGGCTGCCCCGGCGGACGCGGCACCGATGGGTCGGCCACTGCGACATTGTTCGAGCCGATCACCGGATCCGCGCTGCTCTGCGCCGATACGCCACCGAGCAAAACCAGCAACGCAGCCATCGCGAAACGACGGCGGACAAACCCCCAAGGCACCATGACGTTCTCCCCACGACGTGCCCCCTGCCGCGCGCACGCTAGCACAGCGGCGTATGGATGGCGTGATGGTTACGGACGTCCAAATGAAAGAAGGGCAATCCCGGTGAGAAATCGTGAGAAAAGTCGTGAAATTGCCGTGGTCGTGTACCGATCACGCTTGCAACAGGCTTAATTTCGGCGGTTTGCTTGACGCGGATGGAGAAGAGAACCGAGAGTGTGCGCCTTTCGACCATGCAGCACGGCAACACCGGATGACCGAGCGAACCGCTTCAACCAACACGCCGATACCAGCACGTGCATGGCGCCTGGGCGTACTCGAAGATGACGCGCAGCTGCGCGAAGGCATCATTCTTCCCGGGCTTCGCTACTTCGGTTTCGAAGTGACGGGCGCGGGCACGGCAGCCGAGCTCTACCGCCACATGCTGCGGCAGAGTTTCGACATGGTGGTGCTGGATATCGGCCTGCCCGACGAAGACGGCCTGAGCGTGGTGAAGCACCTGCGCGAGATCTCCAACCTCGGCATCGTCATGCTCACGGCCAACACCGGCAGCGACGACCATATCCAGGCACTCACGCGCGGCGCGGATGCCTTCCTCAACAAGCCGGTGAATATCGAAGTGCTCGCCGCGACGCTGCACAGCGTCGGGCGAAGACTTGGCGGTGCGCAGGCGCACGCAGGCACGGGCCGCTGGCGGCTGGACACGGATGACTGGTGCCTGGTCACGCCGGCAGGCCAGGCGTTGCCGCTCACGGCGCCGGAACGCTGCCTGATGCGTCAGCTGGTAGCATCGCGCGGCGAACCGGTACCGCGCGAAACCCTGATCGCGGCATTGGCGACGGACGTCTACGACTTCGATCCGCATCGGCTGGAAATGATGGTCCATCGCCTGCGCCGCAAAGCGCAGGACTCGGCAGGCCAACCGCTGCCGCTGCTCACCTCGCGCGGCCAGGGTTATCTGTTCGCCGGCGATTCCTGATGGGCGGCGGGCGCCGGCAGCGGCGCCGATGACTCGTCGTGATGAAGCGGGAGCTGGATGCGAAACCGCGTCCCCTGGTCGGGCTCGCTGGCGACCTCGATCGATCCGCCTGCCGCATGCACGAGACTGGCGACGACGGACAGCCCCAGCCCCGTGCCGCGACCAAATGGCTTGGTGGTGTAGAACGGTTCGAATACCTTCGCCTGCACATCCGCACTCATGCCGGTGCCGGTATCGGCCAAGGTGAGTTCCAGGCATGCCGGTGACGCGCCCGGCGCCAGCGCGACGGAGAAACGACCGCCATCGGGCATGGCATCGCGCGCGTTGGCGGCGATGTTGAGCACCATCAACTCGAACTGGCCCCGATCCAGCAGAACCGGCAAAGCCTGCGCGCTGGTCTGGCATTCGAGCTGGATGTAGCGACCCAGCAGCTGGCGCAGCATCGGCTCCAGTTCCGCCAATGCGCGCGCCGCATCGAACACCTGGGTGCCGTCCACGTCCTGCCGGCTGAAGTTGAGCAGTTTGCGACTGATCGCCAGCCCGCGCAGCGCGGCCAGCTCCACGCCTTCCAGCGCGTTGATCAAGGCGGGCGTGCCGAGATCGGCCAGTTGTTCGCGTTGCGTGGCATAGCCCAGCACCACGTTCAGCACGTTGCCGAAATCGTGGGCCACGCCGCTCGCGGCGCGGCCCACGGCATCCATCTTCTGTGAATGGATCAGCTGATTGCGGGTGCGCTCGCGTTCTTCGATCTCCTGGGAAATGCGGGCGTTGGCCAGTGCGAGTGCCTCGCCGCGCTGGATGGATTGCGCCAGCGTGTTACGCAGCGCGGCGATGGTCTGGTCGAGGATCAACGCCACCAGCAGATAGGCGAGCATCAGCATCGGCAACGTGTGGTACGCATCCCAGCCCAGAGGGCGCCGTTCACCCAGCCACAGGTTGTCGGCGAGCTGGCCCAGTGCGAACACGCCCATCAGGCTCGCGTAGATGTTCCACAGCGTCCGCCGTCCCAGCACGATGCCGCCTACCGCCATCAACAGCACGGGCGTGGGATCGGGCGGTGAATGGCTGTAACCCGTAACCGCATAGGCGGCCGCAGCCGACAGCAGCACAACTGCCAGGAATTGGCGAATACCCAGGCGGAAACGCCCGCGACGGATCAGCACGACGCCGATCCATGCGGATAGCGCAATCACCGCGTCCGTCCCCAGATCCACCGCCTGCCGCACGTCTTCCATGGCAAGCAAGGCGAGCTGCGGTTCCACCGCGGCCGCATACAGACGCACCAGCACGATGGTCAGGCCCACAGCGATGAGCAGCACCTGCATGAAAGGGGCATTGAGGCGATCGACGGGGTCGCTGGCCGGTGCCTTGGCGAGCCATTCCCGCACCGCACGTAGTCCCGGAATGGTCACTGGATCTGGCCTCGGTTACGACAGCTTGCCGGCCCATTTTTCCGTGCTTTTGGACGGTGAGCAATCGTGATGTTCGTGAGCATCGGAAGGCCTGTGTGCGTGGTGCAGATCGGTGCGTGACTTGCCCGGGATGCTCGCGGAATCTCGCCCGGCTTCATAGCGGAAGGCGCCTCGCGCTTTCCTTCATTTGGATTGCTGCGTGACCGGCGCGGGCTGCGATGCATGGGGGGGTCCTTGCATGGCGGCCACACGAGACGAGCGCCTGCAGGCGGCCCTGGGGAGACAACTGGTGAACACGATCTACAGCAAAGTCTGGAGCCACGCGCGTGGCGCCATGGTGGTGGCGTCCGAACTGGCCAGCCGAATGGGCAAGGGCCGGAGTGCGGGATCCCGCTTGACCACTTCCGCAATACTGCTTGCTGGCGTGGCCCTGAGCCCGGTGGCTCAGGCCTGCGCGGGCCTCGGCTGGCCCGGCAGCGGCCTGAGCGCGACGAACGATGCGCTCACTTGCGCATCGCTCGCAGCGACGCCAAGCAGTCTGCTCAGCGCCGACAGCGTCACGACCGGCACCAATACAGCCGTTCCCGATACCACTCCCTATGTGCTGATCTCGGGCTCGAGCGCCAACGGCCCCGTCAACGCCACACTCGGCGGCTATGACGATGTCGCCATCGGTTCCGGCGCCAACACGGCCGGCAGCTACGCCGTGGCCCTAGGTTCGGGCGCGACCGCTGCCACCGACTACGGCCTGGCCATGGGTTACCAGGCCAACGCATCGGGCGCTTCCGCGCTGGTGGTCGGCGCCAGCAGCACGGCCTCGGGCACCAACGCCATCGTGCTCGGCGACGGCAGCACCGCGGCGGGCAACGGTTCGATGGTGCTAGGCACCGGCAGCCAGGCGAAGGGCAGTTACGGCATCGTGGTCGGTACCGGCGGTTATGCGGACACGCTGTCCACCGGCGCCATCGTCATCGGCTACGGCGCCGAGGCCACCGACGGCATCAACAAGTCCGGCGTGCTGAGCGGTTCGGTCTACAGCGTGGTGATCGGCGGCGGCGCCATCGCCTACTCCAACGCGCAGTACGGCGTGGCCATCGGCTACCAGGCCGGTTTGGCGCAGAACAGCCTCAACGCCGTCGCCATCGGTCGCCAGGCGGTCGGCTACGGTTCGGGCGCGGTGGCGGTGGGCACGGGCTCCTATGCCATCGGCTCCGGTTCCACGGCGGTCGGCGGCTGGTACGACGCCAACAATGACGGTGTGATTCCGCGCAGCTCCTCGCCGGGTGGCGAGAAGACCTGGGCCTATGGCCGCGGTTCGAGCGCCTTCGGCGGCGCATCCATTTCCTTCGGCGACTTCGGCACGGCACTGGGCACGCTTTCGTATGCCGGCGGCAGCCAGGTCACCGATGGCACGGACACGCTGGGCGGCTCCGTTGCGGTCGGCTACAAGTCCCGTGCCGCGGGCGATGGCACTGTCGCCGTTGGCCGCAATAGCCTGACGCAGTACGACAACGCCACCGCCGTGGGCAACAGCGCCGTCGCCTATGGACAGGACAGTGTCGCGCTTGGCCACCACGCGATCGCCGCGTACACCAATGACATGTCGCTCGGCACCAATGCATGGGCCGGCGGCGGCATGGGTACGCGCAACATGGCGATCGGCAACGGCGCCATCGCGGGCAACCCCAATGCTGATGTCACCGACGCTTCGCAGAACGTCAGCGACGCCATCGCCATCGGCGCCGCCGCGTCGGCAAGCCGCAACCAGTCGCTGGCCGTGGGCATCAACGCCATTGCCGCGGGCGAGCAGTCGGTGTCGAGTGGTTTTGGTGCGGATGCCGATGCCGACTATTCGACCGCCGTGGGTTCCGGCAGCTACGCGGGCGGTGTCGGCAGCTCGGCCATCGGCAATGGTGCAGTGGCAGCGAGCGATTTCAGCACTGCAGTCGGCTTTGGCAGTTATGCGGCCGCGGACAGTGCCGTGGCTTTGGGCACCAACGCTCAGGCAACGATGAGCAACGCGCTCGCTCTCGGCGCCAATGCCATGGCGGGTAACGAGAATTCCGTGGCGCTTGGCGCGGGCTCGGTCACCGATCGCGACAACTCGATCTCGGTAGGCGGCGATGGCGCGGAGCGCCAGATCACGCATGTGGCCGCCGGTTCCTCCGATACCGATGCCGTGAACAAGCTGCAGATGGACCAGGCCATTGCCGGCATCGGCGCAAGCTCGGCCAACAACATGCAGCTCATGGGTGATGCGCTCGCATCGGCCCTGGGTGGCGGCGCTTCGATGACAGCCAACGGCTTCCAGGGTCCGTCCTACCTGATCCAGGGCAACACCTATTCCAGCATCGGCGGTGCCCTGAGTGCGCTGGATTCGAGCTTCACCTCGATCAACCAGCAGCTCACCAGCCTGACCAGCACCGTTCCCATGGGCAGCGGCAACGGCATGGCCATCGGCAGCGGCAGTGTGGCGACGGATGGCCGCGACACCGCGATCGGCAAGGACGCCACCATCGGCGCGGACGGCAGCACCGCGCTGGGCAACAACGCCACCATTTCCGCCGCGGCGACGAATGCCGTTGCCGTGGGCGCGGACACCAGCGTGGCCGCTGCTTCCGGCACCGCCATCGGTCAGGGCGCACAGGTGACGGCGAACGCCAGCAATGCTGTGGCGTTGGGCGCAGGCTCCGTGGCCAATGAAGCGGATACGGTCTCGGTGGGCAACGCCACGACGCAACGACGCGTGACCAATGTCGCTGCCGGCACCGCGGTCACCGATGCCGCGAACGTGGGGCAGGTGAACGAAGCGCTGGCCACGGCGAAGACCTATGCCGATGCCGGTGACCAGAAGACGCTCGATGCAGCGAAGGCCTATACCGACCAGGCCATCGCCAACTCCGATCTGGGCAACTTCAAGAACCAGGTCAACGACCAGTTCAACAAGGTCAACCGTCGCGTGGACCGCGTCGGTGCGATGGGTGCCGCGATGGCGCAGATGACCGCCAACACGTCCGGCCTCTCGGGTGAAAACCGGGTCGGCGTGGGTGCCGGTTCGTACAGCGGACAGCAGGCGCTGTCGGTGGGCTACCAGCGCGCGTTCAACAACAACCGCGCCAGCATTTCGGTGGGTGCGTCGATGGCGGGCTCGGAGAGCTCGTTCGGCGTAGGTGGCGGCTTCAGCTGGTAAGGCACGCAGGAGTGCCCTGCACGGGCACTCCTCGCTTCAAGCGAACAACAACTCGGGGATACACATGAAACGCAACTTTCTTTGCCTGACCGCGCTGGCCGCGGCCATGGGTTTTGCGTCGGCGCAAGCCGCCGATACCACGGTTTCCGCTGACGTCGCCGCCAAGATCAACACGCGGACGATGCAGAAGACGACGCACTTCGATCGCTTCATCATCACGTATCGCAATGGCAGTACCGAGCGCAGCAGCGCGTCGGCCGCCACGCAGAACGTCACCGCGGCGGCATCGCGCGCCCAGCTGCACGCCTCGGCCAACGCGACCACCGGCGCCGCGCTCGGCATCACATGGAAGCGCAAGCTCGCCATCGGTTCGGATCTCGTGCGCACCAGCCGCAAGCTCGATCGCAACGAGGCGCTGGCACTGATGCAACAGATTGCTTCCGACCCGGCGGTGGCAGGGGTCGAACCGGACGTGATGCTGCATGCGGTGAAGGACTTTGTCGCGCCTGCCAGCGCCAGCCCGGGCGGCAGCGCGCCGAACGACACCTACTTCCCGCTGCAGTGGCATATGCGTCCGGGCAACGGCACCGCGGAGAAGGTCGGTCGCGATACCTCGTCCTATGCCAACTGGGGCGGCAGCGGCGCGTCGTCGGCGTGGCCCAACTACGACGGCAGCGGCGTGACGGTGGCGATCATCGATACCGGCGTCATCCATCATGGCGACCTCAACGAGGGTTATGCCGGCGCCGGTTACGACATGATCAACGACGCGCTCGTCTCGGGCCGCGCCACCGACGGACGCGTGCCCGGCGGCTGGGATCTCGGCGACTGGACCAATGCCGAGCCGTACATCACCCAATGTCTCGACGGTAACGCCAGCGCGGGCGAAGCCAGCAGCTGGCACGGCAGCCACGTGTTCGGCAACATCGCCGCGGTAAACAACAACGGCACGGGCGTGGACGGCATCGCCACCAACGCCAAGGTCATCCCGATCCGTGCGCTGGGCCATTGCGGCGGTTACACCTCCGATATCGCCGACTCGATCACCTGGGCCTCCGGCGGACACGTGGATGGCATTCCCGACAACCCGAACCCCGCGCAGGTCATCAGCATGAGCCTGGGCGGTGACGGCACCTGCGCGGCGAGCGACGTCAGCGGCACGGCGATCGCCGGCGCCATCGCACGTGGCGCCACGGTGGTCGTGGCGGCGGGTAATGACAGCCAGGACGCCTCCACCCATACGCCGGCCAGCTGCCCGGGCGTGGTCGCGGTGGCGTCGGTCGGCATCACCGGCAAGCGCGCGTTCTATTCCAACTACGGCAGCACGGTCACCGTGGCCGCACCGGGCGGCGGCATCTATGCCAACGATGCCAACACCGGTGCACAGGTGGACGCGGGCTTCGTGTGGTCCACGGTGAACTCGAGCGCAACCACCGAGAGCCAGGGCACCGCGGTGATCGGCGGCATGGCCGGCACGTCACAGGCGACGCCGCACGTGAGCGGCATCGTCGCGTTGATGATCGAAGCGGTGAAAGAGGCGGGCCACGCCACGCTCACGCCGGACCAGCTCCGCCTGGCGCTGATGAACTCCGCACGCAACTTCCCGAACACGCCGGATCATCCGATCGGCGCCGGTATCGTCGATGCCAACTCGGCCATCGCCGCCGCGGTGAACTACAACTCGGTGGCGCCATCCATCCCGTTGACGTCGGGTGTTGCCGTCACCGCCAGCGGCAAGGCCGGTGACGCGATCCTCTACCGCATCGACGTGCCCGGCGGCGCCACCAACCTCACCATCCGCACGATGGGTGGTACGGGCGACGTGTCGTTGTTTGCCAAGCGCGCCAACCCGCCGTCCAGCGATGGTGGCAACGCGGACTTCAAGTCGGTGAAGCCGGGCAACAGCGAATCGATCGTACAGACGACCGTGGCGGCCGGTTCCTGGTACGTGCTGGTGGTTGGCGTGAAGGACTTCGCCAACGTGCAGGTGCTCGCCAGCTACACGGCGCACTGAGTCCGGAAGCTTCGCCCATCCCGCAAGTATTGGCCCCGGTCCGGAGACGAACCGGGGCTTTTTTTGTCTTCGATCGGACGTCCAGACGTCCTGTCGGCGACGTTTCGTTCGAAGGCGATGCACGGTCGCGTGAAGGAATCGTCAGCATGCCGCATCGCAACCTTTGGTTGCACGCGATGGACATACCGTCAGACGCGTCGATGACTGTTCAAGGCGATGGCACGCGCCATGCACGCTGGATTGACGGGTCTCATGCCTAAATAACAAGGCTCTGACTGTTTCGCCCTGCAAGTGAGGCAAATCCGGTATCGGATCTTGCCGGGTTCGTCGTGGCTGCCGACGGCTGAAGATCGCGCGGCGGTTACCGCGAATACGTTGGTTGACGATCGCTCCTCCCGGGGGCAACACCATGTCATCGAACGTACTTGGGGCGGCCGCAGTGTCGTTGCTGGCCCTGGCCACGGCGATGCCTGCGTGGGCCGCCGATCAGGATGCCGACGGAACCGGCACGGTCGGATCTGTTTTGCCCTACGCGAACGCCCTGTCTTTGCGCGCACCGCTGGGCAGCACCGGCGTCGTGACCTACGCTCCGGCATCTCTGTCATCGACGAGTGCATCCGCCCAGGCAACCCTGGTTGCCATGGGCATTGCGGATGCACGCATGTTTCCGAACAGCGGTTACCTGCAGGTGTCGTCCAGGACACTCGGGCGATGGACGTTCGCGTCCGCGGTCGCTGTTTCGGACACCGCGCCATTGACGGCTGCCACGGCAGCGCCTGCGGCGTGGAACATGCCGCGCTGGTCGGACGTCGACGATCCGGCGGTCGTCGACTTCACGCCATTCGCGGCGAGCTATCGCATCAGCGCGACCGATCGCGTCGCGGTGTCGATGCAGATGAGCATGCGCAATCAGCCGTCGCGCGCCGCACGCCTGATTGCCGCCAGCGCGAACATCTGGACACTGACGCCCAAGGTCGCCTACACCAAGGTCATGCCTTCATCCGAGGCCGATGCGTCGACCGTGGTTGCTCTGGGCAGTTTTTCGCGAACGGCGGTGGCCGGTTACCAGAATGTCGCCGTCGGCCGCATCGAGGCGCTGGTGATGCGCCGCAACGCCAGCGGCTGGGGCTACGGTGGCGTAGCCGCGTTGATCGAGCAGCCCTACATGGACTTCAACCCGGCGGCGGGAAAGCCTCCCGGAACGGACGTGAATACGGGACTCGCCATGGGCGTGGGCCCGCAGGTCAGCTGGAGCAGCCGCTGGCTGGGCAGCGGCATCGAGTTCCAGTGTCGATGGATCTATGAGTTCCGCTCGCCGAACGGGCACGCCGACCAGCCCATGCTGCTGTCGGCCACGCTGCATCTGTAGAGCGCCTCGACGCGATCCCCAGCGATCACATCAGCCGTAGCGCTGTCGCAGTTCGAGGTACACCGGATCGGTGTCCGGACGCTTGCCGTGCCACAACTCGAACGCATCGGCGGCCGTTTCCACCAGCATGCCGAGCCCGTCGAAGGCATAGCGCGCGCCGGCCGTGCGCGCCCAGGCGAGGAAGTCGGTCGCGGCCTTGCCATAGGACAGGTCGTAGCACAGGGCACGATTGCCGACGATCGCGAAGGGCAGGTCGAGCGACTTGCCCAGCACGCCCGCGGAGGTCGCGTTGACGATCAGGTCGAAGGCGCCGAGGTCGGCGAGGTCTTCCCAATAGCGCGTGTGCGCACGGGCCGGATCGCCGATGGCGTCGGCCAGCGCATCGGCCGTTTCCGGCGTGCGATTGACGATGGTGAGCGTTTCCACGCCGGCATCGAGCAGCGCCCAGGCCGCGCCGTGGGCGGCACCGCCCGCACCCAACAGGAGGGCCGTGTGGCCGCGCAGATCCACCTGATGGCGCTCGGTGATGTCACGCACCATGCCGTCGCCGTCGGTGTTGTGGGCGGCAAGGCGGCCATCGGCCAGCAAGGTCAACACGTTGGCGCTTCCTGCGCGCCGTGCGGCTGCGCTGCGTTCGTCCGCCAGTTCGAAGGCAGCGGCTTTGTGCGGAAGCGTGACGTTGGCGCCGCGACCGCCTGCCTGGAAGAACTGGCGAACAGCGGCGGCAAAATCCGCGGGCGCGGCGTCGATGGTGCGGTATTCCAGCTCCATGCCGAACTGGCGTGCGAAAGCCTGGTGGATCTGCGGCGACAGCGAATGGCTGATGGGGTGGCCAAACACCGCGAACTGTCCTGCACTCATGCGAACTCCTGATGGTGTCGATGCCCTTCCGGCGGCGGAAGGGTCGCCCATTTTAGCGATACCGGCCTGTCTGGGTGCCCACGGAGCGGGGTCGCGGTTGCCATCGCAGGTTTTGAGATGAGCACCGTGCAGGCTCCGCCCATCGACACCACGGACCGAAGACCATGCGCCCGAACACCTCCGCCACCCGTCACGAACGCCTGCTCGGCGCGGCCCTGCTGTGGCTGCTGGCGGGCACCGTGCTGCTGGTCACCACGCTGGTGCCGGCGCACACCGATGACCTGGGCTGGACGCCGGCCTTCTGGTTGATGGGCGCGCCCCTGGTGCTGTTGCTGGCACTCGAACCGGCCTTGCCGCGGCAACTGCTGCGCGCCCTGCGGCCGCGCCGCCGCCGCAACGCATCATTGATCTGGAACTGAATTCACCTGGCAGTGGATGCCGCGGTGCGGAGCGCCGCGACGTGGGACGTCCTGCGATGGCTTGGGATAGCGGGCACCTTCGCGGGAACGGCGCAACGGAATGCGCCGCATGACGGCAGTCCAGGGACGGGCTGCCGGAATAACCCCCGCGCTTAGCGACGTTTTTATTGTGGGAGCGCACCCTGTGCGCGACGGTTGCGCATCGGTGGCGCCCGATGTCGCGACAAGGCAAGAAAGTGGCGTCGCAGTCGCGCACAGGGTGCGCTCCCACAAGTGCCGCTATGGGTCGCCTCAGTCGACGATGCCCAGCCGCTTGCGCTCCATGCGCCGCAGGAACTCCTGCATGATGAGGCCGTACAGTTCTTCGCCGAGATAGGCGTCTTCCACGCCGGCATCGATCGACGGATTGTCGTTCACTTCGATCACCACCGGCTTGTCACCCACTTGCTTGAGGTCGACGCCGTAGAGGCCATCGCCCACCGCCTGGGTGGCCTTGAGCGCGAGCTTCACCACCTCGGCCGGTGCCTCGTTCACGGGAATCGTTTCGAAGCCGCCGGACTTGGCCGTACCTTTCGCGCCGTGGTTGTAGATCTGCCAATGGCCGCGCGACATGTAGTACTTGCACGCGTACAGCGCCTCGTTGTTAAGCACGCCGATGCGCCAGTCGAATTCGGTGTAGACGAACTCCTGCACCAGCAGCAGCGCGCTGTGCTGGAACAGTTCGGCGGTGGCCTTGCCCAGCGCCTCTTCGCTCTCCACCTTCACCACGCCGCGCGAGAACGAGCCGTCGGGAATCTTCAGCACCAGCGGATAGCCCAGGCGCGCGGCGACGTCCTTCAGGCCCTTGGCGTCGTCGCGGTAGAGGATCTCGGTGCGCGGCACCGCGAGCTTGCGCGAGACCATCAGGTCGTTGAGGAAGATCTTGTTGGTGCAGCGGAGGATCGACGCGGGATCGTCGATCACCACCATGCCTTCGCGTTCGGCACGATGCGCGAAGCGATAGGTATGGTTGTCGCTGGCCGTGGTCTCGCGGATGAACAGTCCGTCGTATTCGGCCAGGCGCTGGTAGTCGTTCTTGTTGATCGGATCGACTTCGATCCCCAGCTCCTTGCCCGCGGCGATGAAGGACTTCAGCGCCTTCTTGTTCGACGGCGGCATCGCCTCGGCCGGATCGATCAGCATCGCGATGTCGTAGCGGAACTGCTTGCGCGCCTTGGGCTTGCGCCACAGCTTCTTGCTGAAGCGATCGAGCTCTTCGGCGAACGCGTCTTCCTGCTGGTCGACCAGCGTGTGCAGGCCCACCGGCTTGATCGCGCTCACCTGCCACACGCGGTCGCGCTCGAACTCGATGCGCAGCAGCGGGCACGGGAACATTTCGAATACCTGGCGCGCAAGATCCTGCAGCGCCGGATACGCGGTCTGGCCGAAGTAGACCAGGATGCCGAAGTCGGTGGTGTCACGGCCGCCAGCGGGCAGGAAGTGGGTGAGCTTGGTGCTCAGGTCCTCGATGTCCAGGCCGTACAGCGAGCGGCGGCGCAGGTCGTTCACCGTGCGCACGGTCGGCATCACGCGATGTCCACGCGCCTCCGCCAACAGTGAGACGTAATAGCCCGTGCCCAGGTATTTGTAGCTGCGGCACAGGTTGATGACGTGCGTGCGTTCTTCGTCGGCGCCCACCGGCTCGCGCAGGTAGTCCATGGCGGTGACGACGTCGACGGAGGGATAGTAGGAACTCCAGTCGGAAGCTTTCTCGACGACGATGACGAGACGGGTCATGACACCTCAGGCGGTTGGGAGTGTCGTCGCGTGGGGAACGAGGCGGCACGGCGCAAGGGCCGCAGTGTGGCACAGGATTCGGCAGGGCTATGAAGCCGCCCTAAATGCGCCGAAGGTCACGATTGCCGCATGGGCCCCCGAGGACTAGAGTGCGCCGCTTGGTCCACTTAGCGCTCGACGGGATCCGCCCCTGATGACCCCCATGCCCGCGACCGCCGCTGTACGCGTGCGCCGTGCCGAACTCTCCGATCTCGATGACCTGGTTGCGCTGGAAGAGAGCAGCTTCGCCACCGACCGCCTGAGCCGCGAGCAATATCGCCGCCACCTCGACAGCGAAACCGCCCAGGTCCTGGTCGCCAGCGCCAACCACCGCCGTTTCCTCGGCACCGCTGTGGTGTTCTTCCGCAAGGGCACGAAGGTCGCGCGGCTCTATTCCATCGCCACGCACGCGGAGGCTCGCGGCAAGGGCGTGGGCTCGGCCTTGCTGGAAGCCTCCGAGCAACTGGCCAGGCGACACGGCTGCAAAGTGCTGCGGCTGGAAGTGCGCACGGACAACGATGCGGCGATCCGCCTGTACGAGCGACTGGGCTACGACCGCATTGGGCGTTATGCGCGGTACTACGGTGATGGGGCGGATGCGTGGCGGTATGAGAAGAGGGTGGGGTGAGTCCGCGTAAGTGCGCTCGCACTACCTACGGGAATGGGGCAAGGTTGATCCCACACCCCGGCCCTCTCTCCCCGGAGGGGAGAGAGAGGAATCGGATACCGAGGCATAGAGGGTTGGATCGCTTTTTGTGTGATCGGCGGGGCGATCTTTGTCGAGTCATTGATAGCCGCTTCGCTCGACGCTTCCGCGAGCACCCACCCCTCACCCCAACCCTCTACCCGGAGGGGAGAGGGAGAAATGATGGACCGAGGCAAAGAACGGAGTGCCTTAAGTCCTCTTCGCATCGGCGCGTTGCGGTGTAGCGGCGCCGTTCGAGGTAGTAACGAGCGTAGCCCAGCTGGCCTCGGTCGACCGACGCTTCTATCCCTCATATCGCTGCGAGCCTTGGCTCTCAGGGCCATTTTCTTTGGGTTACTTTTCTTTTGGGCCAGCAAAAGAAAAGTGACTCGAGCTCCGGCAGGAGATCGAAACGCCCGCTGCGTAAGCGGCATCCTTGCGGCAGCATGGCAACCGAAGGCCGCAGCCGCTCTCAGTTAGAGTGTAAACACGCAGCCCACCGCGAATGTCTGTCGCGCACAGGGTGCGCTCCCACAATAGAAGAGTGGCGATAGTTTGGAGATTGCGGCGAAAGGCGATCGCGCACTGGGTGCGCTCCTACAGAGGAGCCAGTGAGCGGGTCGGTCGCGCCGAAACCTCAGAACGGTTGCGCGATGCGCTGCTCCGTCGCCTCATCCGGGCGCGCCACCAGCGCCCCCGTGCGCATCAGGCTCACCGTGTAATGCCCCTGGTCCACCAGCGGCAGATACGCGCCGCTGCCGAACAACACATCGACGTCCGGCACCCAACGCGGATACTGCTTGTGCAGGTCAAGCAGGTCGAAGGCGCCCGCCTCGCGGAAGTCCGTCACGGTGCGCGGCGCATGGGCCTCTTCGTTGGGGTCGTCATAACGACCGGACACACGATCGAGGCGGTACAGCGGCGGCAGGCCCGACAGCACGGCGGGCAGCTTCCACTTCAGCACCACCGCCTCCACGCGCCACGCATCACCCGCCACTGGCACCTGGCGAATGCTGCCATCCGGCCAGTGCAGGATGAGTTCCCAACGCTGCGGCGAGAGGATGCGGGCGTCGATATCCACCACCGGCGTCTCCTCCGACAGCAGGCGATAGCCTCGCAGGGTGAGGCCAAGGCCCGTCAGCACCAGGGTGACCGCGATGCCGATCAGCACCAGCACGGTACGGCCCGCCGCAGCCCATTGGCGCCGGTGATCCAGGCGGTGGCGCAGGATCACGATCTGCACCAGGGTGAAGAACAGGGCGATCACTGCGAGGATCAGCAGGATCGTCGTGGGCAGGCGCAGCAGCGCGGTCCAATCCATCTTCGTTACTTCGGACTTCCGTACCGCGCGGGGCGGCGACCGGGTCATGATAACGGCAGCCCGGGGGAGAACGTGGCGTGAATGCGCCTTCAGCCGTCTTGCTCGCCACGATTTTGAGGCTTCCCTATACTCCGCCCGTTCCCTACGGAAACCCTGCGATGCGTCGACTTCACCTGCTGCTTCCGCTGTGCTCTGCGCTGGCCTTGTTGGCCGGCTGCGGCAACAAGGGACCGCTCTACATGCCCAAGCCCACGCCAGCACCCGCCGCAGCGCCCGTGGCGCCCGCGCCGAAGCCGGTCGCGCCCGCACCGGGTGCCGTGCATGGTTTCGTGACCGACATAACGGCGTTCGACGCTTTCATCGCCACGCATCCCACGCCTGACCAGTTCCGCGCGAACTATCCGGATGTGCTGCTGGTGCTGCCGGGCACGATCGCCACGCGCGAATTCCGCACCAACAACAGCCGCTACTTCGCCGAGCTGGACAAGGACGGCCGCATCTCCGGCGGCAAGTTCATGTGATGAAGCTGCCGTTCTCCAAGATGCACGGCATCGGCAACGACTTCGTCATGGTCGATTGCCGCCAGCAGCCGTTCGCGTTGAGCGAGGCGCAGATCCGCGACATCGCCGATCGCCACACCGGCGTGGGCTTCGACCAGCTGATCAGCATCGAACCGCCGCGCGATCCGTCCTGCGCGTTCTACTACGGCATCTGGAATGCCGACGGCTCGCCATCGGGCCAGTGCGGCAACGGCGTGCGCTGCGTGGCGGCCTGGCTTCATCGCGCGGGCGAGCTGGCGATCGGCGACACGGTGAAGGTGGAGAGTCCTTCGGGCCCGGTGACGGTGCGTCTCACCGGTCCCAACGAGGTGACCGTGGACATGGGCGTGCCTTCGTTCGATCCGGCGGCCATTCCCTTCATAGCGAACGCCGAAGGGGATCGCTACGGCATCGATGTTGGCGACGAGGTGCTGGAGATCGGCGCGCTCTCGATGGGCAATCCGCACGCGGTGGTGGTGGTGCCTGAGCTGCATGCGCCATCACTGTTCCGCCTGGGCCCCCTGCTCACCACGCACGAGCGGTTTCCGGAAGGCGCCAACACGGGCTTCGTCCAGGTCATGGGGCGCGACCTCCTGCGCCTGCGCGTACACGAACGCGGCAGCGGCTGGACCATGGCCTGCGGCACCGGTGCCTGCGCCGCCATGGCGGTGATGCGCCTGCGTGGCGAGGTGGACGAGCGCGTGCGCGTGGAACTGCCGGGCGGCACGCTCACCATCGAGTGGGCCGGGCCCGGCCATACGCTGTGGATGACCGGTCCGGCGACCTTCGTATTCGAAGGCGAATGGCTGGGCAGCTCTCCCGCACGTTGAAAGCGGACACCCGGACATCGCACACTCGGGGCCACGACGTATCGATCCGTTCGAGGTAATCCCGATGTCCGACACCGCACTCGCCGAAACCATGAGCGCCAGCGACGTGGCGGCCTATCTGCGCCGGCACCCGGAGTTCCTCACCGACTTTCCCGATATCGCCGCCCAGCTCACGCTGCCGCGCGAACAGGGCTCGGTGGCCTCGCTCGCCGCATACCAGTTGCAGAGCCTGCGCGAGAAGAACGCCGAGCTGGAACGCCAGCTCGCCGGCCTGATCAGCATTGCCGCGGACAACGAGCGGCTGATGCAGCGCATCCACGACCTCAACGTGGCCGTGCTGCGCGCCAGCACGCCGGCGGTGGCCGCTCGCAGCGTGGTGACGCGCCTGGGCGAGGATTTCCAGACCGACCACGTGCGCCTCGTGCTGTTCGGCAACATCGGCCTGCCGCCGGCGGACTGGCTGGTCCATGTGCCGGGCGGCCGTGCATCGATGCCGGAATTTGCCGATTTCCTCGCCAACCACGAACCGGTCGCCGGCCGGCTGTCGGCCGAGCGCCTGTATCGCCTGTTCGGTGATCGCGCGCCGGACATCCGCTCCAGCGCGATCATGCCGCTGGGCGAATTCGGCATCCTCGCCATCGGCAGCGGCGACGCGGACCACTTCCAGCCCGGCATGGGCACGCTGTTCCTCAAGATGATCGCGGCCACCGTCTCGGCGGCGCTGCGGCGCTCGCAGGAAGGCGTGTAACCCGGCGATGAAGCCGCAGGAACAGGTCGATGCCTGGCTCGCCCGCTTGGCGAACGAGCGCAAGGCGTCGGTACACACGGTGGAAGGCTACCGGCGCGACCTGTCCAAGCTGCTGCGCTGGATGGATGCGCAGGGTGTGGACAGCTTCGATCGCCTCGAGCCCAACCGCATGCGCGGCTTCGTGGCCGGCGAGCATCGCGGCGGCCTTTCGCCCAAGAGCCTGCAGCGGCTGCTGTCTTCGTGTCGCAGCCTGTTCCGACACCTGACCCGCGAAGGTTCGCTTGGACATGACCCGCTAGCCGGCGTGCGCGGGCCGAAGGTGCACCGCAAGCTGCCCGAAGTGCTTGATGTGGACGAAGCCACCCTGCTGGTGGAAGCGCAGAGCGAGGGCGCCCTGAACCTGCGCGACCGGGCGATGATGGAGCTGTTCTATTCCTCGGGCCTGCGCCTCTCCGAACTCACCGGGCTGCGCTGGATCGACCTGGATCTGCAGGCCGGCGAAGTACGCGTGCTCGGCAAGGGCAGCAAGACGCGCATCGTGCCGGTGGGCCGCCACGCCGTGGCGGCCTTGCGCGCGTTGGGCGAGGCCGAAGGCGTGGTGCCCGAGCAGCCCGTGTTCAAGGGACGCGGCGGCGCCCCGATCAACCCGCGCACCGTGCAGCTGCGGCTGAAGCAGATCGCGCTGGTGCAGGGCATGCCCAAGCGCGTGCATCCGCACCTGCTGCGCCACACGTTCGCCAGCCACATGCTGGAATCCTCCGGCGACCTGCGCGCCGTGCAGGAGCTGCTCGGCCATGCCGACATCGCCACCACGCAGATCTATACGCACCTGGATTTCCAGCATCTGGCCAAGGTGTACGACGCCGCGCATCCAAGGGCGAAGCGGAAGTAACCGCGCCATACCGCTCCCTTGTAGGAGCGCACCCAGTGCGCGACCGCCACGCGAAAGACCCCTCGACTGACAGTTGTCGCGACGGGTTATGACGGTCGAAATCGCGTGGAACAGCGGCACGGCATCTCTACTCCGTAGGCTTATCGCGCACTGGGTGCGCTCCTACAGGGAGGCCGGCGGCTTGGATTTGCCCTCGGGGAGCCCCACCTCTGGCGAATTCGTACTCTCCGGAGCTCCCATGGAATCCTTTCACGCCACCACCATCGTCTCGGTGCGCCGCCAAGGCCGCGTCGTGATCGGCGGCGACGGCCAGGTCACCCTCGGCAACACGGTGATGAAGGCCAATGCGCGCAAGATCCGCCGCCTCGGCAAGGGCGACGTGCTGGCGGGCTTCGCCGGCGCCACGGCGGACGCTTTTACCCTGTTCGAGCTGTTCGAGCAGAAACTGGACAAGCACGGCGGCAACCTCACCCGTTCGGCGGTGGAGCTGGCCAAGGAATGGCGTACCGATCGCCGCCTCGGCCGCCTCGAAGCCATGTTGGCCGTGGCCGACAAGGAGGCCTCGCTGCTGATCTCCGGCAACGGCGACGTACTGGAACCCGAACATGGCCTGATCGCCATCGGCTCGGGCGGTCCGTACGCGCAGTCCGCCGCGCTGGCCTTGATGGAGAACACCGATCTGGATGCACGCGCCATTGTCGAGCGTGCGCTCAAGATCGCCGGCGACATCTGCATCTACACCAACCACAACACCACGATCGAAGAGCTGTAAGCGCCAGGCGCGACAGTCTTTCCACCGTCATCTCCGCGAGACGCCTTCAACAGCCGAAGGCTGGTCAAGCGGGAATCCAGCGCCTTCCAACGGCCTACGACACTGGCTTCCGGTCCGCGCCGGGATGACGGGCGAAAACCACACTTTCCGGTGACCTCATGTCCGAACTTACTCCCCGCGAAATCGTCAACGAACTCGACCGCTACATCATCGGCCAGCACGACGCCAAGCGCGCCGTGGCTATCGCGCTGCGCAACCGCTGGCGCCGCATGCAGCTGGACCCGGGCCTGCGCGACGAAGTCACGCCCAAGAACATCCTGATGATCGGCCCCACTGGCGTGGGCAAGACCGAGATCGCGCGCCGCCTGGCCACGTTGGCCAATGCGCCGTTCGTGAAGGTCGAAGCCACCAAGTTCACCGAGGTGGGCTATGTCGGCAAGGATGTCGAATCCATCGTGCGCGACCTCGCCGACGTGGCCTACAAGCTCACCCGCGAGCAGGCCATGAAGCGCGTGCGCTCGGTGGCCGAGGACCGCGCCGAGGACCGCATCCTCGATGCGCTGTTGCCGCGTCGCCAGCAGCCGACCGACTGGAGCCACGACCCGGCGCCAGCCAACGATGCGCAGAACGACACGCGCCAGAAGCTGCGCAAGCAGCTGCGCGAAGGCGCCCTGGACGAGCGCGAGATCGAACTCGACTTCGCCATGAACGTCGGCGTGGAAATCATGTCGCCACCGGGCATGGAAGAGATGGGCCAGCAGCTGCGCCAGATGTTCCAGAACATCGGCGGCGCCAAGACCCAGCAGCGCAAGCTCGCCATCAAGGCGGCGCGTCCGCTGCTGGTGGAGGAAGAAGCGGCCAAGCTGCTCAACGAGGAAGAGGTGCGCACGCAGGCCATGCAGGCCGCCGAGCAGAACGGCATCGTCTTCATCGACGAGATCGACAAGGTCGCGCAGCGCTCCGAATGGGGCGGCGCCGGCGTGAGCCGCGAAGGCGTGCAGCGCGACCTGCTGCCGCTGGTGGAAGGCTCGACCGTGTCGACCAAGTACGGCCCGATCAAGACCGACCACATGCTGTTCATCGCCTCCGGCGCGTTCTCGCTGGCCAAGCCCTCGGACCTGATCCCCGAGCTGCAGGGCCGCCTGCCGATCCGGGTGGAGCTGTCCGCGCTGTCGGTCGATGACTTCAAGCGCATCCTGCGCGAGCCGCATAACGCCTTGACCAAGCAGTACATCGCGCTGCTGGGCACCGAAGGAGTCAGCGTGCAGTTCACCGAGACCGGCATCGACCGCCTGGCCGAGGTCGCCTTCCAGGTGAACGAGCGGACCGAGAACATCGGCGCCCGCCGCCTTCACACGGTCATGGAGCGGCTGCTGGAGAAGATTTCTTACGAAGCCGCCGACAAATCCGGCGAAAACTATGTGATCGACGACGAATATGTCGATAAAAACCTCGGAACGCTCGTCAAGGACGAGGATCTGAGCCGTTACATCCTGTAAACAAGGGGAAGCCCCCTGGCTGTTAAAATTGCCCCATGGGAAATGTGATTGAACTCAAGACGACCGGCCAGCGTGCCCAGTTGCGCGAAGCGCAGCAGAAGCATCAGCTGGTCCGGTTATGGCGCGGTGAACTCGAACACGGCAGCTTCTGCGGCTACGTGGGCGGCGTGGGCCGTGAATTCTTTTTGCTCTGGGTCGTGGGTGACGGCATCACCTACGACGGCATGTATGTGATGCGTCATCGCGACGTCTCCGAACTGGAGGCGCCCGACAAACATGCGCCCTTCATGGAGAAGGCGCTGGTCCTCAAGCACCTGATGCCGCGCCCGCCGCGGGGCTTTCCGCTGGACGACATCCGCAGCGTGATCCAGGCCGCGGCCGCGCAGGCACCGGTGATCGGCGTGCATGTGGACAGTGAAGACGAATCCGAGGTCTGCTACATCGGCCGCCTGGTCGGCGTCGAGGAAGACGGCTTCAACATGCAGGAGATCTCGCCGGACGCCGAATGGCTGCGCGAGCCGTCGTTCTTCTCATGGGACGAAGTCTCGACCGTCAGCATCGAGGACGGCTATGCCACGTCGCTGCTTGCGGTGGCAGGCACGCCGCCGCCGCTGGAGCAGGGCGATTCGGGCGTGGGACACGTGCAGTAATCAAAGCAGAAAGGCCGGCTTTTCAGCCGGCCTTTTTCATGGCGCGAAGACCTTCTGTAGGAGCGCACCCAGTGCGCGAAAAGCCTACGCAACGGTGACGCGGTAAGGCCTGTATCGCGACAACCACGCCATGAGATACGACGAAGCGTGACGGTCGCGCACTGGGTGCGCTCCTACAATGGCGCCATGTGATTACCGCGTCGTCGCCGGCGCCGGCATCGGTTCCGGCATCGACGCCTTCACCGCACGCGTCGCCGGCACCGCACCCTTCACCTGCTGCTGGAAGAAATTCTCGATCAGGTGATACACGTGCGTGCGCTGACCCGGCAGGTTGAGGCCGTGCTTGGCGCCCGGGTAGGCCATGAACTGGAACTGGGTGCCGCGCTTCTGCAGCTCCGCCATCAGCTCGGTGGAGTTGAGGAATAGCACGTTGTCGTCCGCCATGCCGTGCACCAGGTACAGCCTGGCGGTGAGTCCATCGAGCCACGCCATCGGTGAACTGCGGGTGTAGCCCGCATCGTTGTCCTGCGGGCGGCCGAGGTAACGTTCAGTGTAGAAGGTGTCGTAGAGGCGCCAGTTGGTCACCGGCGCCACGGCCACGCCGCCTGCGAGCTGGTCGGAGGCCTTGGCCAGCATCATGGTGGTCATGAAACCGCCGTAGCTCCAGCCGAACACGCCGATGCGCCGGCCATCCACCCACGGCTGCGACTTCAGCCACTGGATACCCACCAGTTGGTCATCCACCTCGACCGCGCCCAGCTGCTGGTAGATCGGCGCCTCGAACACATGCCCGCGACGGTCCATGCCGCGGTTGTCCAGGCTGAACACCACGAAGCCCTGCTGCGCCATGTACTGGTTGAAGTAGTCGCCCCACGTATTGGCGACCACCTGCGCGTGCGGGCCACCGTAGTAGGTGTCGAACACCGGGTACTTCTTCGTCGGATCGAAACCGGCGGGCTTGTACACGCGGTAATACAGCGTCTGGCCATCGGCGGCCTTGAGCGTGCCGAACTCGGGTTTGATCAGGCTGTCGCGATACGGCCAGAACGGATGCTTCTCGTCGAGCTTGTTCGGCTCGATCCAGGTCAGCAAGGCGCCGTCGGGCTTGTGCACGCTGACCTGCGGCGGCGTGTCGATGCTGGAGAAGTTATCCACATAGAAGCTGGCGTCATGGGCGAACTCGGCCAGGTGCGTGCCAGCGCCCTGGCTGATGCGCACGGGCGTCTTCGCATTGCTGCCGTCGAGCTTCAGCGCATAGACCTGCCGCTCCGGCGCCGCATCCTTGTTCGAGCTGACATAGACGACACCGCTGCGTTCGTTCACCGCCAGCAGACCGTCGATCGGCCACTCACCCTCGCTCACCGCGTGCCTGAGCTTGCCGTCGATGCCATAGAGATAGAGATGATGATAGCCGCTGCGCTCGCTGCCCCACAGGAAGGACTTGCCGTCCTTGAGGAAGGTGAGGTCGTCGTTGAGGTTGATCCAGTCGTTGCTGGTTTCGGTGAGCAGGGTGCGCTGCGACAGCGTCTTCGCATCGACGATCCGCAAATCCAGCCGCTGCTGGTTGCGCGGCATGCGCTGGTAGGTGACGTGCTTGCCGTCCGGCAGCCACTTCACGCGGGTGAGGTAGATGTCGGTGTCCTTGCCCAGGTCGATCCAGCGCGGCTGCCCACCGGTAGGCGCCACCAGCCCCAGCTTCACCAGCACATTGGGCGTACCGGCGCCGGGGTAGCGCTGGTCGATCACGTCGGTGTGGTCGGCATACAGTTCGGTGCGCTTGGTGACCTGCACGCGCGCTTCGTCGTAGCGCTCGAAGGCGATCGACGAATCGTCCGGCGCCCACCAGTAGCCTTCGCTGCGATCCATTTCCTCCTGCGCCACGAACTCGGCCTCGGCGTTGTGCACGGTGCCGCCGCCATCGTGGGTGAGCTGCTTCGCCTCGCCGGTGCTGAGGTCGATGACCCACAGGTTCTGGTCACGCACATAGGACACATAACGTCCCTTGGGCGAGATCTTCGGATCGATCACGTTGTCGCCGCTGTCCAACGCCTTGGGCGCGGCGTCCGGCGTGGCGAGCGAATAGACATAGAGCTTGCCGCCAATCGGGAACAGCAGCTGCTTGCCGTCAGGCGACCACTGATAGCTGACGATGCCGTGCAAACCCGCGGTGCGCTCGCGTTCGCGGCGCGCCTTTTCCGCATCGGACAGCTGCTCGCCGTTGGGCTCGAGCTTCTTCGAGTCGACCAGCAGGCGGGTCTTGTTGTCCTTGAGCTGGTATTCCCACAGATCCAGCTGGAACTGGTCGTCGGGCTTGGCGCGCAGGAAAGTGACGCGACTGCCGTCGGGCGAGATCTGCAGGCCGCGCGGCGCGGCACCGGCAAGGTTGCCGCCGTCGAAGATGCGTTCGATGCTGAGTTTTTCGGCCATGGTTGGCAGGGCCACCATCGTCAGGGCGGCAAAGAGAAGGGCGCGCATGGGTACTTCCTTGGGCGACGCGTCGTACGTAAGAACAAGCGGCGATTAGAACGCGTCATGCGCGGGGAAGCCAGCGGTTTTCGAGAGAAAAGCGGCGCATCGGCTTGGATGCGCCGCGGAAAACTCAGGCCTTGGCGCCCTGCCCGAACAGAATCTTGCGCGCCTCTTCATCGGTGGTGAGGTCGAACCGGCCCTTGATCTGCTCACCCAGTGCGTAGGCGCGTTGCGTAGCGGGGCGCGCGTGGATCGCCTCGAACCAGCGCTTCAGATGCGGGAAGTCCTCCAGCGCCATGCCCTGGTTCTCGTACCCCACGGTCCACGGATACGCCGCCATGTCGGCGATGCTGTAGTCCTCGCCGGCGATGAAGGCGCGGCCTTCCAGGCGTTTGTCCAGCACGCCGTACAGGCGGCGTGTTTCGTTGATGTAGCGGTCGATCGCGTAGGGGATCTTCTCCGGCGCGTAGCGATTGAAGTGGTGGTTCTGGCCGAGCATCGGTCCGAGCCCGCCTACCTGCCAGTACAACCATTCCAGCACCGTGTATTTGCCGCGCAGGTCGGTGGGCAGGAAGCGGCCGCTTTTTTCGGCGAGGTACTGCAGGATGGCGCCCGACTCGAACACACTGATCGCCTCGCCGCCATCGGCCGGGGCGGTATCGACGATCGCCGGCATGCGGTTGTTGGGCGAAATGGCGAGAAATGCCGGTTGGAACTGCTCGCCCTTGCCGATGTTCACCGGCTTGATGGTGTAGGGCAGGCCGGACTCTTCCAGGAACAGGGTGATCTTGTGGCCGTTGGGCGTGGGCCAGTAGTGAAGCTCGATCATGGGCGGAGACCTTGGGCGGACGATTCCTTGATGTTCGGGGCGATAGGCTGGGTTTCAACACGGTGTCGCCCGGGACGGTCAACGCCGCCCTCGCGTCCGCGTTCCCGCACTGGCCATCCGACAGGAGAACGACCATGCCACGTCCGTTTCACCTCGTCCTGCTTTCGCTCGGCCTCGCTGTCGCCGGCGCGGCCTGGGCGCAGCAAGGCACGCCGCCCACGGCGCCCACCACCAAGCACCTCCATGCGATCGATCCGCAGCAGCAGATCGAACGCCTCACCAAGCAGCTGCAGCTCACGCCCGACCAGCAGGCCAAGATCCTTCCCATCCTGCAGCAGCGTGATCAGCAACTGCAGGCTTTGCGCAGCGACAGCAGCCTGAAGCCGGCCGACCGCCGCGCCAAGGCGATGTCCATCGTGCAATCCAGCAACCAGCAGATCGACGCGCTGCTGACGGAACCTCAGCGCACCAAGGCAAAGGCGATGCGCGAGAAGGCCATGGAACGGATGGAGGAGAAGCGAGGGCAGCAGGCTCCCGCATCGTCGAGCAGCAGCGGCGGACATCCCTGATCCCATCGGGCATCGTCACCATGGCGGTGACGATGCCTCGCCTTCCGCCATCACGTATGCTTCTGCGGTTTCCGCAACATCGTGATGGAGCACCCAATGACACGCATCGTCGTGGTCGGCAGCATCAACATGGATCTGGTGACGCTGGCGCCCCGGTTTCCGGCACCCGGCGAAACCATCCTGGGCGAGCGCTTCCTCACCGTGCACGGCGGCAAGGGCGCGAACCAGGCCGTGGCTGCGGCGCGACTGGGCGCCGAAGTGACGCTGGTGGGCGCGGTGGGCGACGATGCGTTCGGCGAACAGCTGCGCGAAGGGCTCGCGCGTGAGAACGTGCGGCTGGATCATGTCGCCAGCATCACCAACTGCAACAGCGGCACTGCTTCCATCACCGTCGCCGAAGGCGACAACCACATCGTGGTGGTGCCGGGCGCGAACGCGCAGGTGACACCGGCGCACATCGAAGCCGCGCAACCGGCTTTCGAGAGCGCCGATGCCATCCTCGTGCAGATGGAAATTCCACTCGAAAGCGTGGAAGCCACGCTGCGGCTGGGGCATCGCGTCGGCAAGCCGGTGATCCTCAACCCGGCACCTGCGCAGCCGCTGCCAATCGAGTGGCTGAAGCTCGCGCGCTACCTCACGCCCAATCAGCATGAGCTGGCCATCCTGCTCGGCGCCGATGCCCATGAAGACTTCCATTCGTTGATGCATCGTTCGCCCGCACCGCTCGTGCTGACGCGTGGCGGCGACGGGGCATGGTTTCGCGAAGAAGGCGAACCGGTGCATCAATCGGGCTTCAAGGTTGACGTGGTCGACACTACCGGCGCGGGGGATACTTTCAATGCAGCGCTTGCGGTATTTCTCCAGGAAGGTCTAGCCACCGCCGTGCGCAAAGCCTGCGCCGCCGCTGCATTGTCAGTCACGCGGCTCGGTGCGCAGGGCGGCATGCCCACCCTCACCGAACTCGAAGCGTTCCTGTAGGAGCGCACCCAGTGCGCGACCGCAGCGCGGCGTTGTACCTCGCATGACGGTCGTTGCGGTTGGGGCTTAGCGCTCCGTCGGCTTTTCGCGCACCGGGTGCGCTCCTACAAAGAGCAGCGACGGCGATTGCTCAGTCAGACGGCCCCGGCGCCAACACTTCGCGCTGACCGTTGATGCCCATCGACGACACCAGTCCCGCCGCTTCCATCGCTTCGACCAATCGTGCCGCGCGGTTATAGCCAATACGGAACTGGCGCTGCACGAATGAAATCGATGCGCGACGCGAACGAAGCACGAAGGCAGCGGCTTCGTCGTACAGCGGATCGAGTTCGGAATCGGCGCCTTCTTCGGTGAACAAATCGCCCGAACCCTCGCTTGGCGGTCCGGCCAGGATTTCGTCCTTGTAATCGGGCTCACCATAGAGCTTCAGGTGCGCAACGATGCGGTGCACTTCCTCGTCGGCAACGAAGGCACCATGGATGCGCTGTGGATAACCCGTGCCCGGCGGCAGGAACAGCATGTCGCCCTGGCCGAGCAGGCTTTCGGCGCCCATCTGGTCGAGGATGGTGCGCGAATCGATCTTGCTCGACACCTGGAATGCAACGCGCGTGGGGATGTTGGCCTTGATCAGGCCGGTGATGACGTCGACAGAAGGGCGCTGCGTGGCGAGGATCAGATGGATGCCCGCAGCTCGCGCCTTCTGCGCGAGGCGTGCGATCAGTTCTTCGATCTTCTTGCCGGCCACCATCATCAGGTCGGCCAGTTCGTCGATCACCACCACGATCATCGGCAAAGTGTCGAGCGTCTCGGGTACTTCGGGGTGCGCGGGGAACGGATTGAGCAATGGACGTCCAGACGCCTTTGCTTCCCTGACTTTCTGGTTGTAACCGGCGAGATTGCGCACGCGCAGGTCCGACATCAGGCGATAGCGGTTCTCCATTTCGCCCACGCACCATGCGAGCGCGTTGGCCGCGAGCTTCATGTCGGTGACCACCGGCGCGAGCAGATGCGGGATGCCTTCGTAGACCGAAAGCTCCAGCATCTTCGGGTCGATCATGATCATGCGCACGTCATCAGGCGTGGCCTTGTACAGCATCGACAGGATCATCGCGTTCACCGCGACCGATTTGCCCGAACCCGTAGTGCCCGCCACCAACATATGCGGCGCCTTGGCAAGATCCGCCACCACCGGCTCGCCGGTGATGCCCTTGCCCATGGCCAGCGTGAGCAGGGAATCGGAACCACGGTATTCGCTGGAGTCGAGGATCTCCGAAAGCGCGATCATCTGGCGCTGTTCGTTCGGCAACTCCAGGCCCATGCAGGTCTTGCCGGGAATCGTCTCGACCACGCGGATGGACGTCCGTCCGAGACCGCGCGCCAGATCCTTCATCAACGCGACGATCTGGTTGCCGCGCACGCCCACCGCCGGTTCCACTTCGAAGCGCGTGATGACCGGGCCGGCGGACGCACCGACGACAGACACCGGTACCTTGAACTCGCGCAAGCGTTGCTCGATCAGTTCTCCCGTCTCCGCGAGCTGCGCATCGTCGATCGCGGCGAACTCGGCGCGCGGCGCAGCCAGCAGGGAAAGCGACGGCAGCATCGCATTCGAACGCTGGCGTGGCGGCGCACTGGAGCGCAGCGACGTGACGCTGGCCGGCGTCGCGACGAGATCATCGTCGTTGGCGGCGACGCTGCGTGCTTGTACGGGTGCGGCCGCAGCGGCCGGCGCGAGCGAGGCAGCCTCCCACTCGAAGGTTTCTTCCACCGGCGGCGACACCGGTTCCACCGTCACTTCGGGCGCGGGCGTAACAGCGGTTGCCGCGGCGGGCACGTGCTGGACGGGTGTCGCGGGGGCGATGGCAACAGCCGGTTTCATGGCGCTCACGGCGGCGTCCGCCGCTCGCGACACGATGTTCGACGTGCTTGCCGACAGCGCGCTCGCACCGGTCGTGGCAGCGACGCGACGCGACAGCGTCGCCGGAGCGGACACGGTCGGCCCATGCTTGGGCGTCAACCAGGGTTCGCGAATGATCTTTTCCTGCCGCGCGGCATGGCGCACGCGCGACGGTGATGCAGAGACGGCAGGCGGAAAGGGTTCGATGCTCGGCGCAGGCCGCGGCGGCAACGATGGTGCCGGCGCCTGGGTTCGGCGTTGTTCGACCGCAGGGGCACGTCGCGACTTTGCGGAAGATCGTTCCTGGCGACGCACCGCGCCGCTCGCGCGGCGAACGCTGTTCGTCCTGCCACCCCCACGCCGGCTTGCCAGCGCATCGAAAGCGCGCTGGAGCAGGGCGGCCAGCACATCGATGCCGGCGGACAATCGCCGGAAGATCGCTCGCCAACCCTCGCCGACATACCAAGGCAGCGCCATGGCGATGACTGCCAACATCACGAGCGTGGTCGCCCATCCACCGAACACGGCGCCGATGACATGCGAAAGGGCGCGGCATACGGCGCCACCGAGCTGCGGATCATCGGTGTACTGATCGACGACCAACCCTTCCAGTGTCGCGCTCGCCAGCAACACCAGCAACGCGCCCAGCCAGAACCGGATCGTTCCCTGCCCACCTGTGGACAACTTCCGCCGCTTCGCCAGCGAACGACCGAGACGCCAGAACAGGGGAATCAACCAGAGGGTGGACAGCCCAAAGCCGCCGAAAAGAAAGGAGAGCATGCCTGAGTGTTCAATGCTGCCGCGTGCAAACTCAGTATGTTAGCGCCGAGTGGTCACTTGAGTCAGCAGATTGTTCCGTAAGCGGCTGTATGCACTGCCCCAGGACTCATCGTTTTCGGTACTTTTCTGGTCCTTGCGTCCAAGGCGCCACGATGCCGGTGAGAGGCTGGAACGTCATCGCCTCGGGACCATCGGTCGGTCCGGGGCGTAGGAAGGATCCAGGTTGGCCACCAGGTCGGCGACGACCATCCGTACGTACGGCGCACCATTGGTCTGTGGTTTCACGTTGATGGTTTCATGGGAAGGGATCTGCTCGATGAGCTTTCCACTCGCGGCGTCGAAAATGCGGATGTTCGCCTTGTAGCCGATGCGGGCCGACCTCGAGTTCGATGCAACGGAAACGGCACTAGCACCATCGAACATGGCACCGAAACTCGGTGTCACCTCGGGGTTGAAGTAGATGGCCATCACGTAGGGCTTGGCCGCGGGTGGCCCGGACAATCGCCGCGCCTCCAGTTGATCCCGCGTAAACAGCGCATCCTTCGTGTCCACGGCGCCCAGGACGATCTCTCGGTCGCTGGCCCAATCGGCAAAGGCATACTTCGTCCTCAGACAGATGCCCTCCGAGAGATCGTCCGAGGACTCGCAGGACACATAGACGGTAAACCGCGCATGGTTGTCCTCGTCATAGAGCGACAACGACTGCAGCTTTTGCTGATCCAGAACGGTTGGCTTTCCAGCGCACGCCGAAAGCACAAGACAGCCGGAAAGAAAAAGCACTCGAGGGGCGGGATACATCGCGGACACTCCATCCTATGAGAGAAATCCACCGACCAGGAAAGATCCGGCCAGCCTTGCAGATGTAAATCGACGTCTATACGGATACGCCTTGCCGGGGGAGCTCGATCACGAGCCGGCGTGGGCGATACCAGCTTGGACGATCTTCACCCGCTTGGGAAGCCCCGGCCCCGCGGCCACACTGAGCCGGCCGGGTCCTACTTGCCGATGCAGAACGAACTGAAGATGGCCCCCAGCAGATCGTCGCTGGTGTAGGTGCCGGTGATCTCACCCAGAGCATGTTGAGCCTGGCGAAGTTCTTCGGCGGCGAGTTCTCCGGCCTGGGTCACGCGCAGGACGTCGTCGGCGCGATCGAGGCGGTACTCCACTTGCTCCAGCGCCAGTACATGTCGCCGGCGGGCGCTGAAGGCGCCTTCGCCGCTACCCGCGCCGGCCAGTTGCCTGAGATGCTCGCGCAGGGCATGGAGGCCGTCGCCGGTTTTCGCCGAAGCCCACACCCAGATGGCGTCGCCGCGTTCTTCGTAGCGGGCAACCGCATGGTCGATATCGATCTTGTTGATCAGCACGAGACGCTCCACGCTGGGAGGCAGGTCGATCAGCAATGAGAGATCGTGTTCGGCATGCTGCACATCGGTGACCAGCAGCGCGACATCGGCGCGCGCGAGTTCCCCGTGCGCGCGACGCACGCCTTCCTGTTCCACCGGATCGTCGGTCTCACGCAGGCCCGCTGTGTCGGCGAGTTCGAGCGCGACGCCGTCGAGGCTGAGGTGCTCGCGCAACACATCGCGAGTCGTACCGGCGATGTCGGTAACGATGGCGCGGTCGCTACCGGATAGTGCATTCAACAGACTGGACTTGCCCGCGTTTGGACGTCCAATGATGGCGACCCGCAGACCATCATTGAGGCGGACGCCTCGCTGCGCCTCGCGCAGCAGTTCGGCCAATTGCGCACGCAGCGCATCGAGCTTGTGCATGATCGCCGGGTCGGCGAGGAAGTCGATTTCCTCTTCAGGGAAATCGATGGCCGCTTCGATGTGCACACGCAGGCCGATCAGCGATTGCAGCAGCTCATGCACCTTGCGGGAGAACACGCCTTCCATCGAACGCAACGCCGCGCGGGCACCAGCCTGCGAACGTGCGGCGATCAGATCGGCGACGGCTTCGGCTTGCGCGAGATCGAGCTTGCCGTTCAAGAAAGCGCGTTCGGTGAACTCGCCCGGGCGAGCCAGTCGAGCGCCCATCGCGCAGACGTGACGCAGCAGCGCGTCGAGCAGTACAGGACTGCCGTGTCCCTGCAGTTCCAGGACATGCTCGCCCGTGTACGACGCCGGTGCAGGGAAGTAGAGCAACAGACCGCGATCGATCAGTTCGCCAGCGTGGTCGCGGAAAGCGGCGAAGTGCGCGCGGCGTGGTTCGGGATCTCGCCCGAGCAAGGCCGCCGCCATGCCAGGCACCGCGGGACCGGAAACGCGAAGCACACCGACACCGGCAGCACCGGGAGCGCTGGCGATGGCGGCGATGGTGTCGGTGGAGGTCATGGATGGAATTATGCAGGGTGCGAGCGGGGCGGTGGAGTCTGGGTTTGCTGTCGTGATTTTCCCGGAGCGGATATAGAAACCTGAGGAAGAGCCGTTTGTGTTTAGCGGGTTCCGCCGAGATAGGCAGTCCTTTCGCGAGCACCCGCCCCTCACCCCAGCCCTCTCCCCCGAGGGGAGAGGGAGAAGTCAGATACCGAGGCGAAGAACAGAGCTGCCTTAAGTCCTCTTCGCTATGGCGCGTTGCGGTGTAGCGGCTTCGTGTGAGGTAGTAACGAGCGCATCCCGACTGGCCTCGGTCGTCAGGCTCTATCCCTCATATCGCTACGAAACCTTGCTCTTAAGGCCGTTTTCTTTGGGTTACTTTTCTTTTGGGCCAGCAAAAGAAAAGTGACTCGAGCGTCCCACGGGACTAGCCGCGCGTCGTCGGCAGACGATCGAAACGCCCGCTGCGTAAGCGGCATCCTCGCGACAGCACAGCAACCGAAGGTAGCGGTCCAGAGTCAACCCATACCCTCAGTGAGAAATCACGCGAAAACCGCACCCTCTCCCCAGCCCTCTCCCGCAGGGAGAGGGAGCTAACGCTCGCATTACCTGGGAAATCTATGGGCTGTCGCGCACTGGGTGCGCTCCTACATGAGAGCATCACCGCTGGCAGAAACATCCAGACGAAAAAAAGGCCGCATCAGCGGCCTTTTTTCTCGAACCTTGGCAACGATCAAGCCGCCTTGGCCTTCTCGTCCGCGCGCTCCACGCTACGCGTGATCAACCACTGCTGCGCCAGGCTGGTGATGCCGTTGACCACCCAGTACAGCACCAGGCCCGCCGGGAAGAACAGGAACATGAAGCCGAACACCACCGGCATCACCTTCATCATCTTCTGCTGTGCCGGATCCATGCCCGCGGCCGACGGCGACAGCCATTGAGTGGCGAGCATCACCAGGATGTAGATCACCGGCAGCACGAAGAACGGATCGGGCGCGGAAAGATCGTGGATCCAGCCGAAGAACGGCGAGTGGCGCAGCTCCACGCTTTCCATCAGCACGCGGTACAGGCCGAAGAACACCGGCATGGTGATCAACACCGGCAGGCAGCCCGACATCGGGTTGACCTTCTCCTTCTTGTACAGCTCCATCATGGCCTGCTGCATCTTCATCTTGTCGTCGCCGTAACGCTCCTTGAGAGCGGTCACGCGCGGCTGCAGCTTGCGCATCTTGGCGCCGGAACGGAACTGCGCGGCGGTCAGCTTCCACAGCGCGGCCTTCAGCAGCAGCACCAGGAGGATGATGGCGACGCCCCAGTTGCCGCTGATCGAGTGCAGCTGGGAAAGCAGCCAATGCAGAGGCTGCGCCACGACGGTCAGCCAGCCGTAGTTGGTGGTGAGGTCGAGGCCCGGCGCCACGGTGTCGAGCGTGCCCTGCAGCTTCGGACCCACGTAGAGACGCGAGGCGGTGGCCACGCTCTGGCCCGGCGCCACGCTGAGCGACGGACCCACCGCGCGGATCAGGTACACGGGCTGGGCCGTATCCGCGTTGATCACGCTGGTGCTGTAGGTATTGGCGTCCTGTGCCGCCGGAATCCAGGCGACGAAGAAGTAGTGCTGCAGCATCGAGGCCCAGCCACCGGTGATCGGATGGTTCAGCGGCTTCTTGGCGAAGTCGGCGAAGGGCAGCGTGGTCATCTTCTCTTCGGGGCTGTACCACGCCGCGCCATAGAAGCTGTGCGAGGACGGATCGCTGAAGTTCTGCCACCAGCTCTTCTGCTGGACCGGGGCCACGCGCTGCAGCTGCTCGTAGGCGTTGCCCTGCCACGCGGTGCTGCCGCCGTTCTCGATCTTCTGGTCGAGGTTGACGACATAGCTGCCGCGCTTGAGCGCGTAGGTCTTGGTGACCTTCAGGCCCGAAGCATCGGTCCAGGTGAGGTCGACCTTGAGTTCGTCCTGGCCCTGCGCCAGCGCGTAGCTGGTCTGCGCAGCCTGGAACACGGCGCGATGGTCCGGCGCTACACCTTGGTTGCTCACCAGGCCGCTCTGCGCGACGAAGTACTGCGAGCGGTCGTCATCGAGCAGGCGCACCGGCGCGGGGTCCGGATCCTTCTTGGTGCGTGGCACTGCCGGATAGTTGAGCAGTTCCGAACGCACCACGGTGCCGCCGCGGGTATCCACGGTGAGGCGCAGCACGTCGCTGCTGATCGTGATGAGCTGTGCGGACGCTTCGGTGGTGGTGCCCGGCACGGCCGCGGGCGAGGCGGGCGTGTTTGCCGTTGCACCTGGCACGCTGCTGTCGGTCGGCGTCGCCACGGTGGACGACGAGGCGACCGCAGGCTGCGGGTGCGAGCCGTAATCCTTGTCCCAGGCCATGTACAGCAGATAGGCCACGGCCATCAGGGCGAAGAGGAGGAACGTACGCGTTTGATTCATCGCGGAGCAGATCCGGTGCATGCCGCGACAACGGGCCGCGGAAGAGGGTGGATAAAGGTCAACGCACGATTGTGCCGGCCGCATCGCCCGGCTTCAATGTGGCCTCGAGCTTCACGGAGCGCAGCTTCTTCCAGAGCAGGTGCAGTTCGTCGAGCAGCTCCGGGCCCGGCAGGCTCACGGCCTGCTCGCGCGCCATCACCATGAGGTCGATGGGCGGAAGCTCAAGGCGATGGCGCCGGAAGGATTCGCGCACGAGGCGCTTGATGCGGTTGCGATCGACCGCGCGCTTGGACACGCGCTTGGAAATGGCCAGGCCCAGACGCGGGTGGTCCAGATCATTCGGACGATAGCGCACAGAAAAACAGCGGCCGCCGAAGCGGCCGCTGGCATGACGCAGAGCAGCGAAATCACCGGCGCGGCGAAGCCGCGCGTCGCGCGGCAGGCCGGCGGCACGCATGGTGAGCGCGCCGCTTACGGGATCAGGCGCTTGCGGCCCTTAGCGCGACGTGCGTTCAGGACCTTGCGGCCATCGGCAGTCGCCATGCGGGCGCGGAAGCCGTGGGTACGGGCGCGCTTGAGCTTGCTGGGTTGGAACGTACGCTTCGACATGGCTCTGTCCGAAGTTAAAGTGATAAAAAGGTTGGAGATTATGCGGGCTTACGACGGGCCCTGTCAAATCTCTGCCAAAAGGGATTGACAGAACCCTGTTCGCTTCCTGTGGATATCCATGTGGATATCCCTGCCATGAAGGAGGGTTCGTGCTGCTAGACTTGCCGGTCCACCCCGCGCGAAAGCGCTCCTTCCAGTGGTTGAAAAGTATCCATGAGTGACCTGTGGCGGCGCTGTCTCGAGCGTCTCGAGGGCGAATTGAACGCCGAAGACCTGCACACCTGGCTGATGCCGTTGCAGGCGCGCGACGACACCCATGGTCTGCAGCTGTTTGCCCCAAACCCGTACACCCTGGACACGGTGCGCGACCGCTACCTGGCGCGCATCGAGACGGTGATCAGCCAGCTGACCGGCCATGAGCTGACCGTGAAGCTGGAGGTCGGCTCCAGCTCGCCCCGCGCCACGGCCAGCGGCAGGGCTGCGCCCGCGCAACCCAAGGCGGCGCCTGCGCCGGTAGTGGCCGAACCGGTCGCGCCCAGCTTCACCCACAATCTGGATCCGCACTACACCTTCGAAACCTTCGTCGAGGGCAAGTCCAACCAGCTGGGCAAGGCCGCCGCGATGCAGGTGGCGATGAATCCGGGCCGCGCCTACAACCCGCTGCTGCTGTACGGCGGCACCGGCCTGGGCAAGACCCACCTGATGCACGCCACTGGCAACCTGATGCGCGAGCGCAATCCGGACTTCAAGGTGCTGTACCTGCGCTCCGAGCAGTTCGTCGGCTCGATGATCGAGGCACTGCGCACCAAGAGCATGGACGAGTTCAAGCGCCGTTTCCGCTCGGTGGATGCGCTGCTGATCGACGACATCCAGTTCTTCGCCGGCAAGGACACCACGCAGGAAGAGTTCTTCCACACCTTCAATGCGCTGTTCGAATCCAAGCAGCAGATCATCCTCACCTGCGACCGCTATCCGAAGGAAGTGGACAAGCTCGAGCCGCGCCTGAAATCGCGCCTGGGCTGGGGCCTGTCGGTGGCGATCGAACCGCCGGACTTCGAAACGCGCGCGGCGATCCTCCTTTCCAAGGCGCACGACAAGGGCGTCGCGGTAGGGGAGAACGTGGCGATGCTGCTGGCCAAGCGCATCCGCTCCAACGTGCGCGACCTCGAGGGCGCGCTCAACACGCTGGCGGCGCGAGCCAACTTCTACGGCAAGCCGATCACCATCGATTTCGCGGAGGAAACCCTGCGCGACTTGCTCGCCACGCACGCGCAGGCGGTGACCGTGCCGAACATCCAGAAGACGGTGGCCGACTACTACCAGGTGCGCCTGCAGGATCTGTTGTCCAAGCGCCGCGTGCGTTCACTGGCGCGTCCACGACAGATCGCCATGGCGCTCTCCAAGGAACTCACCGAGCACAGCCTCCCGGAAATCGGCGAGGCATTCGGCGGGCGTGACCACACCACGGTGCTGCATGCCTGCCGCACCATCAAGAAGCTTTGCGAGACAGACACACGGATGCGGCAGGATTGGGAACAGCTGATCCGCATCCTGACCGGCTAAGCGGACAGGTGGGTTGTGCACTAAGTGCTTGAAAAGTGCAGGGGCAACCTGTGGATAATAGGTGGACGATTTGGCCGGCAAAGTTATCCACATCTGGCCCACAATCATCCACCGCTTTGGAACACAACCCGAGAATCACACAACTGATTGATTCTCAAGGATTATTTCGGTTTTCAAAGTTATCCACGCCGCCTACCACCACTACAGAACTTCTTTTAAAAACAGAAAAGCAGGTTTAGGGGAAGCGCATACATGCAATTCAGCATTCAACGAGAAGCTCTGCTCAAGCCCTTGCAGCAGGTCGTAGGCGTGGTCGAACGCCGCCAGACCCTGCCTGTGCTCGCCAACCTGCTGGTGAAAGTCGCCGACGGCAAAGTGTCGATGACGGGCACCGACCTGGAAGTCGAAATGGTCGCCACCACTCCCGCCGACAAACTGGCGGATGGCGAAATCACCATTCCGGCGCGCAAGCTGTTCGATATCGTCCGTGCACTGCCCGACGGCGCGCAGATCGACCTGAAGCTCAACGGCGACCGCATTGCTTTGAACGCGGGCCGCAGCCGCTTCACGCTGGCGACGCTGCCTGCCACCGAATTCCCGACCATCGATGAAATCGAACTGGTCGAGCGGGTTTCGCTGCCGGAAGAAGTGCTGCGCGACCTCATGGAGCGCACCGCCTTCGCCATGGCGAACCAGGACGTGCGCTATTACTTGAATGGCATGCTGCTGGATCTGCAGGAGCACACGCTTCGCTGCGTCGCCACCGACGGCCACCGTCTGGCGCTCAAGGAAACGAAGCTGGACAGCAAGGTCGCCGCGCGTCGCCAGATCATCATTCCGCGCAAGGGCGTGAACGAGTTGATCGGTTTGTTCGAGACGGGCGATGGCCAGGTCGAACTGGAGTTCGGCCGTAACCACCTGCGCGTCCGCCGTGGCGACGTGGTGTTTACGTCGAAGCTGATCGACGGTCGTTTCCCGGACTATGAAGCGGTGATCCCGCTGGGCGCCGACAAGCATGCGTCGCTCGATCGCGAAGTGCTGCGCGGTGCCTTGCAGCGCGCGGCCATTCTTTCCAACGAAAAGTACCGCGGCGTGAAGCTGGAACTGTCTCCGGGCAAGCTGCGCATCGTGGCGCACAACCCGGAGCAGGAAGAGGCCGTGGAAGAGGTCGAGGCCGAGACCGTGGTCTCCGATCTCGCCGTGGGCTTCAACGTGGGTTATCTGCTCGACGCGCTGGGCGCATTGCGTGGTGAGCGTGCCCGCCTGAACCTGCGCGACGCTCAGTCGAGCTGCCTGGTGCAGGAAGACGACAGCGACCAGGCTCGCCACGTGATCATGCCGCTGCGCCTCTGATGCTGGACAAGCGTTTGCCGGAAGAGGGCACGCTGCATGGGAACGCCGGGGTCGTCGCAAGACGCTCCGGCGTTCTTGCTTCGAGGGCCTGTTGATGCGGCTGGAGAGCCTGCGCATCCAGGGTTTGCGTTGCCTGGCGGATGTCACCGTGCCGCTGTCGCCAGGCGTCACCGTGTTTGCGGGGCCCAACGGAGCGGGGAAGACCAGCCTGCTGGAAGCCGCTTTTCTGCTTTCCCATGCGCGGTCCTTCCGAGCCGGTGCCAAGGACGCCTTGCTTCAGCGGGGCGCCGACCAGCTTTCAGTATTCGCCCAATTGCGTCACGAGGACGGACAAACTCGCCGACTCGGGTTGGGCCGCCAGGGCGTCCGCTGGGAAGCCCGCATGGACGGGCAGGTGGTGACGTTGAGCGAGCTGGTGGGCGAATGCGCTGTCGTCTGTTTCGAGCCAGGTTCTCATGCGCTCATCGCGGGGGGCGCGGAGGAGCGGCGGCGCTACCTCGATTGGGGCGTGTTCCACGTGGAACACGAGTTCTTCCTGGCATGGCGACGATACCAACGCGCTCTCAAGCAACGAAACAGCCTTCTGCGGGCCTCAGGTCCCGTGCCTGACGCCCTGTTTCTGCCATGGGAGGCCGAGCTGGCGTCCGCAGCGCAGAGCATTGACCGGCAACGGCGGGTTTATCTGCAGGCCCTGCGCCCCCATATAGGACAAGCGATGGATGCCCTGCTGCCGGAACTTGGCGCTGTCGAGCTTCGATACAAGCGTGGGTGGGCAGATGACGCCGATCTCGGTGAGTTGTTGGCGGCACAGCGGGGAAGGGATCTCGCCCGGGGGCACACAACTCTTGGGTCTCATCGAGCGGATTGGTCGGTGGTTTTCGAACATGCCCCTCAAAGGGAGCATTTGTCTCGCGGGCAGGAGAAACTGACCGCGTTGGGATGTGTGCTCTCGCAGGCGGCGCTTTATGCGGAACGGAAGTCCGAGTGGCCGATTGTCTGTCTGGACGACCTGGCTTCCGAGCTCGACAAGGCTCACCAGGCCGCACTGGTGGGCAGGCTCAAAGGTGTCGGAGCCCAGGTGCTGGTGACGGGCACCGAGGTCCCGGAGGCCCTACAGGACGCCTCGACGAGCGTGTTCCACGTGGAACAAGGCACCCTCAGCCCCCTGCTATAATCAATAAATTGTGTATTCCGCCCGGCCACTTACACGGCGCCGAACCGGGCGGGAACTGGCGCCCAGGAAACGGTCGACGAATGAACGCATCCTACGATTCGAGCAACATCAAGGTTCTGAAAGGTCTGGAAGCGGTGCGCAAGCGCCCGGGCATGTACATCGGCGACACCGATGACGGTACCGGCCTTCACCACATGGTGTTCGAAGTCGTCGACAACTCCATCGACGAAGCTCTGGCCGGCTACTGCGACCACGTCACGGTCACCATCCTTGAGGACGGCTCGGTCAGCGTCAGCGACAACGGTCGTGGTATCCCGGTGGACATACATCCGGAAGAGGGCCGTTCCACCGCCGAGGTGGTGATGACGGTGCTGCACGCCGGCGGCAAGTTCGACGCGAACTCCTACAAGGTTTCCGGCGGCCTGCACGGCGTGGGCGTGTCCGTGGTGAACGCGCTCAGCTCGCACCTGTGGCTGACCATTTACCGCGAAGGCAAGGAATACCAGCAGGAGTACTCGCTGGGCGAGCCGAAGTACCCGGTGAAGGAAGTGGGCGCTTCGACCAAGCGCGGCACCACAGTGCGCTTCCTGCCGAGCACCGACACCTTCTCCAACATCGAATTCCACTACGACATCCTGGCCAAGCGCCTGCGCGAACTGGCCTTCCTCAACTCCGGCGTCACCATCGACCTGAAGGATGAGCGCGGAGAAGGGCGTAGCGACCGCTTCGCCTATGAAGGCGGCATCAAGTCCTTCGTGCAGCATCTGGCCCAGCTGAAGACCGCGCTGCACCCGAACGTGATCAGCCTGAGCGCCATGCAGGACGGCATCTCGGTGGAACTGGCGATGCAATGGACCGACTCCTACCAGGAGACGATGTTCTGCTTCACCAACAACATCCCCCAGCGCGACGGTGGCACCCATCTGACGGGCTTCCGCGCGGCGCTGACGCGCTCGCTGCAGGGCTACATCGAGAAGGAAGGCCTGGCCAAGAACGCCAAGGTCGCCCTATCCGGCGACGATATGCGCGAAGGCCTGATCGCCGTGCTGTCGGTGAAGGTGCCTGACCCGAAGTTCTCCTCGCAGACCAAGGACAAGCTCGTTTCCTCCGAGGTGAAGACCGCGGTGGAGCAGGCCGTCAACGAGAAGCTGGGTGAGTTCCTGCTGGAGCACCCGAACGAAGCCAAGGCCATCGCCTCCAAGGTGGTGGACGCTGCGCGTGCCCGCGAGGCGGCCCGCAAGGCCCGCGAGATGACCCGCCGCAAGGGCGCGCTGGACATCGCCGGCCTGCCGGGCAAGCTGGCCGACTGCCAGGAGAAGGATCCGGCCCTGTGCGAACTGTTCCTGGTCGAGGGTGATTCCGCAGGCGGCTCGGCCAAGCAGGGCCGCAACCGCAAGACCCAGGCCGTGCTTCCCCTGAAGGGCAAGATCCTCAACGTGGAGAAGGCCCGCTTCGACAAGATGCTGTCCTCCGCCGAAGTCGGCACGCTGATCACCGCGCTCGGCACGGGCATCGGCAAGGAGGAGTACAACCCGGACAAGCTGCGCTACCACCGCATCGTCATCATGACCGACGCGGACGTGGACGGCTCGCACATCCGCACGCTGCTGCTCACGTTCTTCTACCGCCAGATGCCCGAGCTGATCGAACGTGGCCACGTCTACATCGGCCTGCCGCCGCTGTACAAGATCAAGCAGGGCAAGAACGAGATGTACCTGAAGGACGACTCGGCGCTCAACGCGTACCTGGTCTCCACCGCCGTGGACGGTGCGGAGCTGCAGTATTCGGCTGAAGCGCCGCCGGTCACCGGCGAGGCGCTTGAGAAGCTGCTGCGCGACTACCAGGCCGCCCTCGACCAGATCGAGCGCCTGGGCCATCGCTTCGACGCCAATGTGCTCACCGCGTTGCTGGAGCACCCGCCGATCGACAACGCGCTGTGGGCCGAAGAGCCTGCGATGCTCGGCTGGCTGGCCGGTGTCGAGCAGCGCCTCGCGGCCAGCGGCCTGGGCAAGCCGCGCTATCGCCTCAGCCTGCGCAAGGCCACCGACGAGCAGCCGGCCGCCATCGAGGTGGTGCGTGACCAGCACGGCCTCAGCCACACCTGGCTGCTGCCGCAGCCGTTCTTCGCGGGTGCGGAATTCCGCGCCATCCTGCAGGCCAGCCAGCAGCTGTCCGGCCTGGTGCAGGAAGGCGCTGTGGTTCGTCGCGGTAACGGCTCGCGCGGCGTGCTGAACTTCGCGGAAGCACGCAACTGGCTGCTGGATGAGGGCAAGAAGGGCCGCATGATCCAGCGCTTCAAGGGTCTGGGTGAAATGAACCCGGAACAGCTGTGGGAAACCACCGTGAACCCGGAGACGCGTCGCATGCTTCAGGTCGGCATCGAGGACGCTTTCGCTGCCGACCAGATGTTCTCCATGCTGATGGGCGAAGCGGTGGAACCGCGCCGCGACTTCATCGAAGCGAACGCGCTCAAGGTGGCGAACCTGGACATCTGATGCAGCCGGCCGGTGTTGGCAGTCGTCATGCGATGGCTGTCACACCGGCTTCTTTATGCAGCGCTGTACTAACGTATTAGTACGTTAACGTACGCAAGCATACGGACTAACTGACGGTTTTCCAGGGCAAAAAGTCACGGCTTACGGGGTTTGTCGGCTTGAAAATCAGAACCAGTCGCTAGCGTATGGTTCAACTTATTGATTCTTAACAATCTTTGTTGTGGCGTTGCGACTTGTTATCTGCCGCCGAGTCAGGTTACGCTCAGCGATCCCCCGCGTCGTTGGCGCGTGAAAACCTTACACCGAGGACTGCCATGAAGCGTGTTCCCCTGATCAAGTTGCTTGCCGGTACGGCGCTGGCCCTGGCCGTGGTGAGCACCCCGGTCATTGCGGGCAGCAGCTCTTCCAAGGAAAAGAAGGAAGCGCTGTATCCGAACGCCACCCGCGCGGAACCCAAGCTGGACCTGTCGAGCGAGAAGGACCAGAAGGCCATCAACGAAGGCCTCGACGCAGTCAACAACCAGGACAAGGAAAAGGCGACGCAGATCCTTCAGCCGATCGCCGACGGCAGCAAGAGCAAGTACGCCCAGGCGCTCGCCCTGCAGGGCCTGGCGAGCATTCATTACAACGACGGCGACGTGAAGGGCGCCATCGACCTGCTGAAGCGTGCGCTCGACAACGGCGTCATGCCGAACGACACCTACTTCCAGCTGCAGTATATGCTCGCCCAGTTCTACCTGGCCGACGAGCAGTACCAGCCCGCTCTCGACACCATTGCCAAGTGGCGCGCCGAGGGCAAGAAGGAAACCGCCGATTCGTACGCGCTGGAAGGCAACGCCTACTACCGCCTCGAGAAGTACCCGCAAGCGATTGCCGCCATCAAGAAGGCGCAGTCGATGACCGACAAGCCGAACGACAGCTGGAACCAGATCCTGATGGCCAGCTACTCGGAATCCGGCCAGGGCGACCAGGCCGCCCAGGTGGCCCAGCAGCAGCTGGCTGCCAACCCGAATGATCCCAACGCGCTGAACAACGCGGTGGCCGTGCTGATGCAGGCCCAGAAGTACCCTGAAGCGATCACGCTGATGGAGAAGGCCAAGGCCAGCGGCCAGCTGAAGAGCGAGAAGGACTACGTCAATCTTGCCAAGCTCTATCTGATCACTGGTCAGAACGGCGACGACCAGAAGGGTCCGGCCGCCAAGGCCGCCGCCACCCTCCAGGAAGGCCTGAGCAAGGGCGTAGTGACCCAGACCGCCGAGAACTACGAGCTGCTGGGCGCTGCCTCCTACATGTCCGACAACACCTCGGGCGCGCTGGCCGCGTATCAGAAGGCGATCCCGCTGGCGAAGGACGGCGAGGCGAACATTCGCGCCGGCCAGCTGCTCATCCAGGACAACAAGTACAGCGAGGCCAAGAGCCTCATCCAACAGGGCATCGACAAGGGCGTGCAGCACAAGGGCACTGCTTATATGTTGCTGGCCGAAGCGTGCCGTGGCTTGAAGGACAAGCCGGGCACGATCGCAGCCATGGAGAAAGCGGCGCAGGATCCAGAAACCTCAGCAAAAGCCAAGGCTTGGCTGAAGTCGCCGACCGTCAGTAAGTAAGGCACAGGTATAACAATTGAGAGGCGGATAGACGTCCATTTGTCCGCCTCACAAGTGCTATACAAATGCCATGTGCTGTTGTACCGTTGAAACCTTTCCGTGCTCTCGTCCAGTGGCAAATGTCATCCCTTTTTTGGATCGATATTGCCACCAGGTGCCGTGACCACGACTCACCGATTGATTAGCTCCAGATAGTGACAGATGGCCTCAAGTAACGAAGCAACCGGCCAAGGGCCGTTCAATTGGAGGCGTACCTGGGCGCTGGCCGTAGCCATCGCGCTGCATGCGTTCGCGTTCCTGTTGCTGGTGGCGCCTATGGCACCGCCGAAGCAGGTGCAGAAGGAAAAGGAACGCACCGTCCAGGTGAACTTCATCGAGCCACCGCCGCCGCCGCCGCCCCCGCCGCCGCCGCCGCCGGAGCCGCCGAAGCAGCCGCCGCCGAAGATCATCCAGCAGGTCAAGCCGCCGCCGACACCGCCGCCGCCGGCTCCGCCGCCGGCTGTCGAGGAAGCGTCGACCAACGCTATCCCGGCGCCGCCGCCGGCTCCGCCTGCTCCCCCGGCTCCGCCAGCGGATATCACCGCCAGTCAGGACATCAGCTACAACAGCCGTATTCAGCCCAAGTATCCGCCGCAGGCGATTCGCCAGCGTCACGAGGGCACGGTTACGTTGATGATCTTGGTCGGCGTGGACGGTGCGCCCAAGGACATCAAGGTGGAAACGTCCAGCGGTTACCGCGAGCTGGATCAGGCCGCGATTGAAACGGCGCGCAAGTGGCGCTTCAATCCGAACATCAGGAACGGACAGAAGACGGAAGGCTTTGTCCGCGTCCCGGTTAACTTTAATCTCAATCAGCTGTAACTCCGGTTACGGTCAATCAGTTCACGCTTGACTTTCCAAGGGTAGCGTTATGTTCCTGCAAACTTCTCCGGCCCCCGCGGGCGGTACCACCAACGCCGAAGCCATGAAGTCGATGGGCTTCGACCACCTCATCCACAACTTCGATTTCCTTGGCTGGATCGTGTTCGTTGTGCTGGTGGTGATGTCCTTCTCCTCCTGGTACTTCATCGTCGCCAACGCGATCCGCAACTCGATGGTTCGCGGTCGCGCCGACAAGGTCATCAACGGTTTCTGGGCCAATGGTTCGACCCAGGACGCCATCCGCGAGCTGGAAGCCCAGCCCAAGGGTGAACCGTTCTCGAAGATCGCTCTCGACGCCGCTTCGGCCGTCGCTCACCATCAGCAGGCTTCGGCCGGCGGTGGTCGCCTCGCCGAGTCGCTGAGCCGCTCCGAGTTCATCGATCGCGCCCTGCGCCAGGCCGTCGCTCGCGAGAGCCTGCGTCTGGAAGGCGGCCTGACCCTGCTCGCCACGGTCGGTTCGTCGGCACCGTTCATCGGTCTTCTCGGTACCGTGTGGGGCATCTACCACGCGCTGATCAAGATCTCCGCGTCGGGCAACGCTTCGATGGAAGCTGTGGCCGGTCCGGTGGGTGAAGCTCTGATCATGACCGCCTTCGGTCTGTTCACCGCTATCCCGGCCGTGCTCGCCTACAACTTCTTCAACCGTTCGAACCGCCTGACCTACGCTCAGTTCGACGAGTTCGCGCACGACCTGCACGACTTCTTCGCCACCGGCGCTCGCGTCGAAGGCAAGTGAGGATCTGACCCATGGCGATGAGCACTGGAGATAATTCCGGCGGCCCGATGTCGGAAATCAACGTCACGCCGCTCGTCGACGTGATGCTGGTGCTCCTGATCATCTTCATGATCACGGCACCGCTGATGTCTCACCGAATCACGGTGGATCTGCCGACCGCCAATCCGAAGGTTTCGGATAACGAGCCGGTGGAACCGATGGACTTGGCCGTCAAGCCTGATGGCACCCTGTACCTCAATGACGCTGAAGTCACCGAGGCAGAGCTGAAGGCACAGTTTGCGGTTGCGGCGTCGAAGGCTCCGCAGCCCGAACTGCAGATCCGCGCGGACAAGACCACGGAATACAAAGTCGTGAAGAAGATCCTGGCCAGCGCCAAGGAACAGGGCATGGTCCATGTCGGTTTCATTACGACCGGCAAGGAGTAACAGTCATGGCATTTAGTTCTGGAAGTGGCAAGGGGCCGATGGCTGACATCAACGTCACGCCGCTGGTCGACGTGATGCTGGTGCTGCTGATCATCTTCATGATCACGGCACCGATGCTTACCCACAAAGTGAAGATCGATCTTCCGCAGCCGAACCCGAACGTGGTTCAGCCGGAAAATCCGCCGGAACCCGTTCGCCTGAAGATCGACCAGTCTGGTGCGCTCTACTGGAACGATACGCCGGTGGACGAGCTGGGCCTGAAGGCGCAGCTGGCGGTGATCGGTGGTCTGGGCGATCCGGCGAAGCAGCCGGAAGTGCAGATCAATGCGGACGATGGCGTGGCCTACGAGCACGTCGCCCGCGTTCTGGCCGATGCGAAGAGCTACGGCCTGACCAAGATCGGCTTCACCGAAGGTCAGTGATTTCGCTGTAAACGCAGTAACACTACCCTTAGGACCCCCGCCTTGTGCGGGGGTTCTTTTTTTGGGGCTACCGAAAGTTTGATGTGGACGTTTGGACGTCTAGACGGCCGCGAGGTTGACCGCGCACTGGGTGCGCTCCTACTGGGCAGCGTTGCTCTGGCTGGAACGCACCCAGTGCGCGACCAACGTTGATGCGCGTTACGAAGCGTTGACGAAACTTCCGAAAAAGGCTTAGCGCAGGATCTGCAAATAGTTGCGCACGGTCGTGGCGAGACCTTCGTAGAGCGCTTCGCCAATCAACGCGTGGCCGATCGATACCTCGGCGAGACCCGGAATGGCGGCCTTGAAGGTGCCCAGGTTCGCCTGGCTGAGATCGTGACCGGCATTCACGGCGAGACCTGCGTGCTGTGCTCGCCGCGCCGTATCGGCACAACGTTCCAGCTCGTCCTGCACGTCGCCGCTGGCGAAGGCGTGCGCGTAGGGACCGGTATAGATCTCGATGCGCTGTACACCGATGGCGGCCGCCGCCTCGAAACCTGTTGCGCCGGCATCGACGAACAGGCTCACGCGGCAGCCGATATCCGACAGCTCCGCCACGATCGGGCGCAGCGTGTCGATGTCGCGCTCGAGGTCGAAGCCGTGATCGGAGGTGATCTGGCCGTCGCTGTCGGGCACCAGCGTCACCTGCGTGGGCCGCACTTCGCGAGCAAGGGCGATGAGGCCGGGATAGGACCCACGTGCTGGCGCAAACGGATTGCCTTCGATGTTGTACTCGACGCGCCCGCGCAACATGGCAGCGAGTGCGCGCACGTCATCGGGACGTACGTGGCGTTGATCAGGCCTTGGGTGCACGGTGATGCCGCCGCAACCCGCATCGATGCAGGTATGCGCGGCACGCAGGATGTCGGGTTCGGTGCCGCCGCGCGAATTGCGCAGTACAGCGATCTTGTTGAGATTGACGCTAAGCAGGGTCATGGGAAGAACGGTACTCGCAGACGTAGCGATACAAGGCGCCATAACGGCGGCGGGTTGGAAACAGTGCGCCGATCAAGGTGCGCCGGCAAGTGTCCACAGTCGAACGCGTCGCGGCTCACCCTGCCAGGCCAACGCACCCACATGCTCGGCGCCGAGCGCCAAGCGATGCAGCTGCCATTGCCCGGCCTCGTGGCCCTCGAGGCGACCGAGCACGGGCCATTCCGAGGAGCCAGCAATGCTCAGGCGATGCAGGCCGAAGGCAAGGCCGCGGCCAAGCGCCTTGAGTACGGCTTCCTTGGCGGTCCAGAGTTCGAGGAAGGCTCGGTCGCGCAGCGACTCGGGCAGCGACTCCAGCAAAGCCGTCTCGTCGGGACTGAAATAACGGCGCGCGATCGGCAGCGCCTTGGGATGCGAGCGCATCCGTTCCAGATCCACGCCCGGGGAGATGCCACGGGCAATGGCGATCAAGGCTTCGTCGTGGCTATGAGTCCAATTGAATGCAAAGGCATCGCGATGCGCGCCCGCCAGCGCCGGACGACCGTGCGGCGAATCCTCGAGTTGCACGGCAGCCACCGGTTGCCCGAGATAGGCGGCCAGCATGCGGATAAGCGGCTCGCGGCCCCGGTGATGGTCGTAGGCCAGCCGCCACACGTGTATCTCGTCATCGCCCAGCCGCTCTGCTACTTTCGCTGGCGTCTGGCCGTCCGTCGTCATCATCCCCTCATGTTGCCGGGTGTATGGCGATACTTACAAGCATGACGGGCCCGTCGTGCGCGCCGTTGGCCTAGCCACGGCACGGAAGCCCTCTCACGGAGAATCGCCGCTTGATCGCCGGATGGCTGCTGCTGCTGGTGTCACTGCTCTACGTCGGCCTGCTGTTCGTGGTGGCCTACGCGGGTGACCGGCGCCCGCTGTATCCCCGCCAACCTCGCCTGCGCCCCTTGGTCTACAGCCTGGCGCTCGCGGTGTACTGCTCGTCGTGGACGTTCTACGGTGCGGTGGGTACGGCGGCGCGCGAAGGCCTGAGCTATCTGCCGATCTACCTTGGCCCGATCGTACTGTTCGTCTTCGGTTTCGGCCTGCTGCGTCGCCTGGTGCTGCTCGCACGCCAGCGCAACATCACCTCGATCGCCGACTTCATCGGCGCACGCTTCGGCAAGTCGCACGGACTGGCGGCGCTGGTGGCGATCATCGCGGTGATCGCCGTGGTGCCGTACCTCGCGCTGCAGTTCAAAGCGGTGGCGATGTCGTACGCGGTGCTCGGCGGCATGGGTGCGCCCGGGGCCAACCAGTTCGGCGACAGCGCATTGTGGTGCGCGATTCTGCTTGCCACCTTCGCGATCCTGTTCGGTACGCGCACGATCGATGCCACCGAACACCACCACGGCATGATGCTTGCGATTGCCGTCGAATCGCTGATCAAGCTGATGACCTTCGTTGCGCTCGCAGGCTACGCGCTGTGGCGCGGGCCTGGGTTGCAGGCGACGGCGCAGCTTCCGTTGCAGCAGTTTTCGGAAGGTGTCTCACCTGGCTTTCTCGCGCAGACGCTGCTCGCCTTCTGCGCGATGTTCTGTTTGCCGCGCCAGTTCCAGATCGGCGTGGTGGAATGCGAAGATCCATCGGATCTTTCGCGCGCGCGTTGGTTGTTTCCCACCTACATGGTGCTGATCAGCGTGGCTGTGTTGCCCATCGTCGCCGCGGGCTTGAACCTTCCCCAAGTGCTGGGCGGCAACAAGGACGCCTGGGTGCTGACGTTGCCGATGAGCTACGGCGACCGCGGCATGGCATTGCTCGCTTTCCTCGGCGGTTTCTCGGCGGCGACCGGCATGGTGATCGTGGCCTCGGTCGCGTTGTCGACCATGATCAGCAATGACCTCGTCATGCCGATGTTGCTGCGCGTGCGACGCTTCCGCCTGGACGAACGCGCCGACCTGTCGCAACTGGTGCTGCTCGTGCGCCGCATTGCGATCATTGCGCTTGCGGCGATGGCCTACCTCTACTACCGCCTCGTGGCCGATACCACGAATCTCGCCGACACGGGCCTGCTCGCGTTCGCCGCGGTGGCGCAGTTCGCGCCGGGCATCGTGGCGGCGCTGTATTGGCGCAGCGCCAGCCGCAAGGGCGTTGCCGTGGGCCTCGCTGCGGGCTTCCTCGTCTGGGTCTACACCTTGCTCGTGCCCGCCATGAGCCGTCCGGCAGGATGGCTGGAAACCGGGCCGATGGGGCTGAGCTGGCTGCAGCCGCAGGCGCTGTTCCATCTGAGCGGCTGGGACCCGGTCATGCACGGCACGTTCTGGTCGTTGCTGGTGAACGTGGCCTGCCTGATCTTCGTCTCGTTGCGTTTCAGGCCGAATCTCGAAGAACGCCTGCACGCCGCGATGTTCATCGACCCCTACGCCATCGACAGCCGCGGCGCCGGCGACTGGCGCGGCCGCGTCGCGGTGGCCGACTTGCGCACGATCGCCGAGCGCATCGTCGGCGAACGCACCAGCCAGCGCGCGTTCGATGACTACGCAGAACGTCGCGGCAAGCCACTGCAGGCGAGTGAAGCCGCCGATCGCGCGCTCATCCAATACACCGAACGCCTGCTTGCTTCGGCGGTAGGTGCGGCAAGCGCGCGTCGCATCCTGATGGGCGCGCTGTCGGGCTCGGGCCTCGACATCGCCGAAGCGATGGCGCTGATGGATGAAGCCTCGCAGGAACTGCGCTTCAATCGCGAACTGCTTTCCACCACGCTGGAGAATGTTTCGCAGGGCATCAGCGTGGTCGACGCGAACATGCGCCTGGTGGCGTGGAATCGTCGCTATCTCGAACTGTTCGATTATCCCGATGGCATGGTGTACGTCGGCGTCCCGGTCGCCGACCTGATCCGCTGGAATGCGGAGCATGGCGAATGCGGACCCGGCGAAGTGGAAGCACACGTCGCCAAGCGCATCGGGCACATGCGCGCGGGATCGCCGCATCTGTTCCAGCGCATCCGGCCCGATGGCACGGTGATCGAAATGCGCGGCCGCGCGTTGCCGGGTGGCGGCTATGTCACCACCTATACCGATGTCACCGCGTACAAGCATGCCGAACAGGCGTTGATCGAAGCGAACGAGAACCTCGAACAGCGCGTCGATCAACGCACGGCCGAGTTGAGCGAAGCACTCACCGCCACAGCCAACGCGCAGCGTGACGCCGAGATGGCCAATGCATCGAAGACGCGCTTTCTGGCAGCCGCCAGCCATGACCTGTTGCAGCCGCTCAACGCCGCGCGACTCTTCACGGCCGCCCTGCGCCAGCACCCGGGCCTGGATGACGAAGCCGGCAAACTTGCCGAACGCATCGACGCATCGTTCCGTGCTGCCGAAGACCTGCTCGATGCGCTGCTGGATACATCGCGACTCGACGCCGGCAGCTATCGCGCCGATATCAGCAACATCGCCTTGTCCGACCTGTTCGATTCGCTGAAAGCGCAGTTCGCGGTGTTGTCCGAGCAGCGCGGCCTTCGTCTTCGCGTGGTGCCAACCAAGCTCGCGGTGCGCAGCGATCCGCAACTGCTGCGCCGCATCCTGCAGAACTTCATCTCCAATGCACTGCGTTACACGCGCACGGGCAGCATCCTGGTGGGCGCGCGGCGCGTGGGCAGCGAAGTGCGCATCGAAGTGTGGGATACCGGGCCGGGTATCGCGGCCGAGCAGCGCGCGCGCATCTTCGGCGAGTTCCAGCGTCTGGATCGCCCTTCACCCTGGGGCGAAAAAGGCCTGGGGCTTGGCCTGTCCATCTGTGAACGTATCGCGGGCATCCTGCATCACACGCTGGAGCTGGAGTCGCGCGAAGGCAAGGGCAGCCGCTTCGCCGTGCGCGTGCCGCGCGCGGAAAGCGCCGTGCCGCGTCGCCGCACATCGGTGCATCCGTTGCCGAACGAACAGCTGCCGTTGACCGTGCTGTGCCTCGACAACGATCCGTCGATCCTCGATGGCATGCGCGCGCTGCTGCAGCGTTGGGGCGTGGATTGCCGGACCGCGCTCGACGTGGCGCAGGCGCAGCAGGAACTGCATCGCGGCCATATCGACCTCATCCTGGCCGACTACCACCTAAGCGACGACATGGATGGCCTGCAGGCCTTGCAGCAACTGCGCAGCAGCGTCGAAGAGCTGCCGCCGGTGGCGATGATAACGGCCGATGGAAGCAGCGAGCTGAAGCAGCGCGCACGTGCACTCGGTTATCCGATCCTGCACAAGCCGGTGCGACCGGCGGCGTTGCGGGCCTTGTTGACGGCCTTGGTGCGGAGGCAGACACCGGCGTAATCGAACGCACGGTGGCGTCTGTCGCGCACAGGGTGCGCTCCCACAGGCACCACCATTGGCACCTACTCGTCGTCGTCCGGCAACGGCGGTAAGGCTTCCTGATCGATCGCCAGATGGCTGGCGGCCAGCGCCACTTGCGTGCGGTTGTTTACGCCGAGCTTGCGCATGATGGCGGTCATATGCGCTTTCACCGTCGCCTCTGAAACACCGAGGTCGTAGGCGATCTGCTTGTTGAGCAGGCCTTCGGCGATCATCGTGAGCACGCGAAACTGCTGTGGCGTAAGTGTGGCGATGCGATCGGCCACGGCCGCTTCGTCGGGCTTCAGTTCCATGCCGCCGCCGACGAACTGGTGCGGCAGCCACACGTCGCCATCGAGCACCTTGCGGATGGCGGTGATGATGTCTTCGCCCGGAGTGGATTTCGGAATGTAGGCCGACGCGCCATGCGCGAGCGCGCGGCGCGCAACCTGCACGTCTTCATGGCCGGACACCACGATGGTCGGCAAGCCCGGGAACTGGCCGCGGATATGAGCCAACGCCGAATAGCCGCGCGCGCCCGGCATATGCAGGTCGAGCAGCAGCAGCTCGGCGTCGGGGTATTGCTCGATGAGGCCGAGCAGCGTGTAGACGCTGTCGGCGCAATGCACGCTGGCGTGAGGCACGGCGGCCACCACGGCGCGCTGGAGCGCGTCGCGGAAGAGCGGATGGTCGTCGGCGATCAGGACATCAGGCATGGCAATGAAAGAGGTTCTCTGTGGGAGCGCACCCCGTGCGCGACAGGCCAACAGGGCGGTGAAACCGTAAAGAATGTGCCGCGATAACCCTTCACAAGTAAAGCGATGCCATTCCGCGGTCGCGCACAGGGTGCGCTCCCACAGTGTGGGTTGGTCCGTTACTTGATCAATCGCTCGTCCACCAGGTTCTTCACCACGCTCGGATCCGCCAGCGTGGAGATGTCACCCAGCGCATCAGGCTGGTTCTCGCCGATCTTGCGCAGGATGCGGCGCATGATCTTGCCTGAACGCGTCTTCGGCAGGCCCGGCGCCCACTGCAGGAAATCCGGCGTGGCGATGGGGCCGATTTCCCTGCGCACCCAGGCGACGAGTTCCTTGCGCAGATCCTCGCTGCCTTGTTCGCCGGCGATCAACGTGACGAAGGCGTAGATGCCCTGGCCCTTGATGTCGTGCGGCGCGCCGACCACGGCGGCCTCGGCCACCTTGGGATGCGACACCAGCGCGCTCTCCACTTCAGCGGTACCGATGCGATGGCCGCTCACGTTGATCACGTCGTCGACGCGGCCGGTGATCCAGTAGTAGCCATCTTCATCGCGGCGCACGCCGTCGCCGGTGAAGTAGTTGCCCGGATAAGCCGTGAAATACGTATCGATAAAACGTTGATGGTCGCCGTACACGGTGCGCATTTGGCCCGGCCAGGAATCGGCGATCACCAGGTTGCCTTCGGTGGCGCCCTCAAGCACGTTGCCGGTGGCGTCGACCACCGCGGGCACGATGCCGAAGAACGGTTTGGTCGCCGAACCCGGCTTGGCGTCGATGGCGCCGGCGAGCGGCGTGATCAGGATGCCGCCGGTTTCGGTCTGCCACCAGGTATCCACGATCGGGCAACGCTCGTCGCCGACCACGCGGTAGTACCACTCCCAGGCCTCGGGGTTGATCGGCTCGCCCACCGAGCCCAGCAAACGCAGCGATGCGCGCGAGGCCATCTTCACCGGGCCTTCGCCTTCGCGCATCAGTGCGCGGATCGCGGTGGGTGCGGTGTAGAACAGCGTGACCTTGTGCTTGTCCACCACGTTCCAGAAACGGCTGGTGTCCGGATAGTTGGGCACGCCGTCGAACATCACCGTGGTGGCGCCGTTGGCGAGCGGGCCGTACACCACGTAGCTGTGGCCGGTGACCCAGCCCACGTCGGCGGTGCACCAGTACACGTCGTCCTCGCGCAGGTCGAACACCAGCTCGTGCGTGTAGCTCGCGTAGACGAGGTAGCCGCCCGAGGTGTGCAGCACGCCCTTCGGCTTGCCGGTGGAGCCGGAGGTATAGAGGATGAACAGCGGGTGCTCCGCATCGACTGGGGTCGGCGGGCAATCGGTCGATTGGCCGTCCATCAGCGTGTGGTAGTAGCGATCGCGCGGCGACTGCATCGGCACGGCGCTGCCGGTGCGGCGCACCACGATCACCGTCTCCACGCTGTTGGTGCCCGGGCGTTCCAGTGCGGCGTCCACATTGGCCTTCAGCGGAATCTTCTTGCCGCCGCGCACGCCTTCATCGGCGGTCACCACCACCTTGCAGGTGGAGTCGGCGATGCGGCCGGCCAGCGAATCGGGCGAGAAGCCGCCGAACACCACCGAGTGCACGGCGCCGATGCGCGCGCAGGCCAGCATGGCCACCGCGGCTTCCGGAATCATCGGCATATAGATGGCTACACGATCGCCCTTGGTGACGCCAAGGTGCTTGAGCGTGTTGGCGAACTTGCACACTTCCGCGTGCAGTTCCTTGTAGGTGATGTGGCGCGACTCGTTCGGGTCGTCGCCTTCGAAGATGATGGCGGTCTTGTCGCCGCGCGTGGCGAGGTGGCGATCCAGGCAGTTGGCCGACACGTTCAGCTCGCCGTCTTCGTACCAACGGATGTGCAGGTTGTTGGGATCGAACGAAACGTTCTTGATCTTGCTCGGTGCCTTCGACCAATCCAGGCGCTGGCCCACCTTGCCCCAGAAGCCCTCCGGGTCGTTCACCGATTCGGCGTACAGCCGCTCGTAATCGTCGTTGCGGATGCGTGCCTTGGCGGCGAATTCGGGCTTGACGGGGTAGAGCTTGGTCATCGTGGGGCTCCTGCGGCCGGTGGTCCGGCCTCCTCATGCGTTGAATCCGCCGCAGCGCACCATGGCCGGCGGTAGCGCCCGAGTGTAGCGGTTGCCCGGTGATTGAGGCGTTTCGCCGCGCTTTCGACTTTGGTCTAGGTTCGACCAATGGGGAATAGGCGCCCGCGTTGCAGCATGGACATGCTCGGGCCGGTCATCGACCTGGGGAGGCCTGCCATGACATTTCCTACCACCACCCGCGGCAGCCGGCTGCTGGCGATCAGTATCGCCTGCGCGCTGGCCCTGCCGATCGGGGTGCATGCACAGAGCACGACGAAGAGTTCGGGAAAGGGCAACGCGCGCGAACAGCAACTCGAGCAACGCGTGAATCAGCTGGAACAGGAACTGGCCGAACTGAAGGCCATGATCCAGGAGCAGAAGCAGGCGACCACGCAGGCGGCGCAGACCGCGCAGCAGGCGCAGGCGACGGCCACGCAGGCCGCCACCACGGCGCAGGCCACCTCCACTAAGGTGGAAGCGGTGGCGCCTAACGGCAAGCCGACGTTTTCCACGGCGCCCGGCATGTCGGTGGCCTTGCATGGCTTCGTCAGCGCCAGTGCGTTCGGCCAGGACAAAACCTTTACCTACGGCAATGGCCAGAACGCGGAAATCCCCGCGGTTCCGGCGGCCGCCAACAAGGGTTCGCTCAGCGGCGTCGATGTGCGCAACACGCGCTTCTGGCTCGACTTCACCGGTGCCAAGTTCAACGAGAACTGGGGCGGCGGCGGTCGCATCGAGATGGACTTCTTCGGTGGCTTCAACGGTACCGGCGCGTACTCGCAGCAGCAGCCGACGCCGCGCCTGCGCCAGGCCTATATGGATATCAGCAACCCGAGCACGGGCAGCACCATCCGCATCGGCCAGCAGTGGGATCTGATGTTCCCGCTGGACAACACGCCCACCTCGCTCTCGCACATTGCCTTCCCGCTGGGTTTCGGGGCGGGCTTCGTCGGTTGGCGTTACCCGGGCGTGGTGTGGATGCAGGATCTCAACCACGGGTCCGATGGTCCGAAGTGGCGGCTTGATGTCGCGGCGTTCTCGGGCAACTGGAACGGGCCGAACCCGACCGGCGGCACCAACACCATCAACTACCTGACCGCGGGCAACGCGAACTTCCGTCCGCAGGTCGAGGCGCGCCTGCGCGTGGCCGACAAGGACTGGCTCGCCTACTTCGTGGCGCACTATTCCTCGCTCAACCTCAAGGGCGTGAATGGCTCGTTCGCCACGCCCATCAAGGACAAGATCGACAGCTACGGCTACGAACTCGGTGGCCAGTGGAAGCCCGGTCCGTGGACCTTCAAGGGCCTGATTTATTCGGGTAATGCGCTGGGCCAGATCTTCGGAGCGATGTCGCAGTTCGGCGACATCGGCGAGGCGGGCGGTTTTGTGCAGGCGGGTTACAACTTCACGCCGAAGTGGAGCGTCAACGCGTTCTACTCGCAGGCCAACCCGAGCCAGAGCGATGTCAGGCGCTGGGTGATCGGCAGCAGCACCACCGCCAACGGGTTGTTGAGGACGCAACAGGCCGCACTGAGCCTGCAATACGCCTCAGGCGCGTACGAGCTGGGCGTCGAGTGGATGTACGACAAGCTGAAGTATCAGCCCGGCGTCCATGGCGAGACGCAGAACATCAACGGCAACCAGGTCAGCTTGAACGGCCTGTACAAGTTCTAAGGATTCACGGCGGCGGCGCGGGAAGCGTCGCCGCCTGATTGGCCGGGGCAAGCGAAGGGAGGCGCTTCGACCCGACAGCGGAGAGAAGAGAAGGGCGGCAGTGGCCGCTCCGGCGGCTTGCACCCTGAATTTCACATCCCACTCCGACAGCATTTCACCGAGGGCTTTCATCATGGCAACGACCGCAGTCGACATGCGCGGGCCGCTCGACACCAACCACCGGCGCGTCATCCTCGCGTCCAGCCTGGGCACGGTGTTCGAGTGGTACGACTTCTATCTTTACGGTTCGCTCGCCGCGCTCATCGGCAAGCATTTCTTCAGCGGCCTCAACGAGACCAGCCAATTCATCTTCGCGTTGCTGGCCTTTGCGGCCGGTTTCGCGGTGCGTCCGTTCGGCGCCATCGTGTTTGGCCGTCTGGGCGACATGATCGGCCGCAAATACACCTTCCTCATCACCATCGTGATCATGGGCTTGTCGACGTTCTTCGTCGGCGTGTTGCCCGGCTACGCGACCATCGGCGTTGCCGCGCCCACTATCCTGATCGCGTTGCGCCTGTTGCAGGGTCTGGCACTGGGCGGTGAATACGGCGGTGCGGCGACGTATGTGGCGGAGCATGCGCCGCAGGGCAAGCGCGGCCTGTACACCAGCTTCATCCAGATCACCGCGACGTTCGGCCTGTTCCTCTCGCTGCTGGTCATTCTCGGCACGCGCCTTGGCATGGGCACGGAAGGCTTCGAAGCCTGGGGCTGGCGTATTCCGTTCCTGATCTCGTCCTTGCTGCTGATCGTGTCGGTGTATATCCGCATGCAGCTGTCGGAATCGCCGGTGTTCCAGCAGATGAAGGCCGAGGGCAAGCACTCCAAGGCGCCGCTCACCGAAGCGTTCGGCCAGTGGAAAAACCTCAAGCTCGTCATCCTCGCGCTGCTCGGCGCCACCGCCGGCCAGGCCGTCGTGTGGTACACGGGCCAGTTCTATGCGCTGTACTTCCTCACGCAGAGCCTGAAGATCGATGGCACCACGGCGAATCTGTTGATTGCCGCGGCGCTCGCCATCGGCACACCGTTCTTCGTGTTTTTTGGTTGGCTGTCCGATCGCGTGGGTCGCAAGTCGATCGTGCTGGCAGGCTGCCTGCTGGCAGCGCTCACGTACTTTCCGATCTTCAAGGGCCTGACGCACTACGGCAATCCGGCAATCGAGCAGGCGGCGGCAACGTCGCCGGTAAAGGTGGTCGCCGATCCACAGGGCTGCAGCTTCCAGTTCGATCCGGTGGGCAAGAGCAAATTCACCAGCTCGTGCGACGTGGCCAAGAGCGCGCTGGCGAAGAAGGGCATTCCGTACTCGAACGTAACGGCCGAGCGCGGTTCGATCGCCGAAGTGAAGATCGGTGACACCGTGATCAGCTCCTTTGAAGGCGGCTCGCTCGACGGCAAGGCCTTCGCCGACCAAAGCAAAGCGTTCGGCACGCAACTCAGCGCTGCGCTGAAGACAGCCGGCTATCCGGAGAAGGCCAACCCCGAGCAGACCAACAACACGATGCTCATCGTGCTGCTCGCGATCCTGGTGATCTACGTCACCATGGTCTACGGCCCGATCGCGGCATGGCTGGTGGAGATGTTCCCCACGCGCATCCGCTATACCTCCATGAGCCTGCCGTATCACATCGGCAACGGCTGGTTCGGCGGCTTCGTGCCCACCATCGGCTTCATGCTGGTGGCGTGGAAGGGCGATATCTACTACGGCCTGTGGTATCCGATCATCGTCGCCATCGCGACGTTCTTCATCGGCCTGCTGTTCCTGCGCGAAACGAAGGATGTCGATATCCGCAACTGATCGCGCGATGCGATGGAAGACCAACGGGCGCGGCAGATTCCTGCCGCGCCCTGTCTTTTGGAGCGCCCCCCCCCCGCTGTAGGAGCGCACCCAGTGCGCGACCGCACCCTCTCCCCTCCGCCGCAATCAGTGCTTGTCGACACGCCCATTCACATAGGCACACCGCCACGCCGATCGCGCACCAGGTGCACTCCTACACAAAACGGTGGCATGGGGGATCACTAAGATAGCGGCGCCTCTGCGACTTCCGGGTTCCGCATGTCGACAGTCGATCGCCCCACCGTCAGGCAACGCCGACCGCTGCATCGCCGCTGGCGCCTCATGCTTGGTTGGACCGCGCTGGTGCTGGATCACCTCAAACCGGTGCGTGTTTCGCTGCTGGTGCTGGCGGTGGCCGTGTTCGTGGCGGTCGGCGTGGACCAGGCGGCCGAGCTGTTCCTGATCGCGCTGTGGACCGATCCGAGCCCGTGGCGATATCTCACCCTGTTGGCCACCAGCGCGCTGGCCGGGCTTTCGATGTGGTACGCGGCGCGCAATGCCTATCGCCTGCGCTATCCACGCTGGCCGGCGCTGCAAGATGAACGTGCAGCGGTGTTGCGTGACTGGCTGCCGCGCCTGCTGGGCGCCGCCGTACCCCTGCTGGTCTGCCTGGGCTACGTGTTTGCCCTGGCGAGCCTGCCTCATGGTTCTTGCGGAGCCGCCGCGGAATGCGCGCAACGCAGCTGGCGCGCGATGGGTTTGTTGCTGGTGTCGGCGGTGCTGATCCTCTTCTTCGTTTCTCGCCGTCGGCTGTGGCGCGCGCTGTCGCAACGTGCACCATCGCTGGCGCCACCGGCGTCGCGCCCGTCCGCCGAAGCGCGGGTGTGGCGCGTGCGCGATCTCGGCGTCATACCGTGCGTGTCCTACGCCGTGGTGGTGGTGCTCAACATCCTGGCCACCCTTTTGATCGTGCTGCGGCCGGAGGCGCTGGACGGTATCGGCCCGCTGGCTCAGCTGCTGATCTCCGCCGCATTCCTGTGTTTCAGCGGCAGCCTGCTGTGCATGATCGGCGATCGACGCGGCGTGCCGTTGCTCAGCGCGATGTTGCTGTTGAGTGCGTCGCTGCATTGGCTGCACCTCAACGATAACCACAAGGTGCGCCAGTATCCGGACATGAGCACGCACGAGCATCCGATGAGGCCACCATCGGAATCGCGACCGAGTTTCGACGCCTATGCCGATGCCTGGCTCAACGATCGCTGCGCAGGGCATGCACGGTGCCCGGTGATATTCGTCGCCGCGGAAGGTGGTGGCATTCGCGGTGCGGCGTGGACGGCGGTGGTGCTGAGTCGCCTGACGGCCATGCTCGATGCAGAGGACCACGCCCAGGGCGAGCCGCTTTTCCCGCGCTACCTGTTCGCGGCCAGTGGCGTATCCGGCGGCAGCCTCGGGCTGGCGACCTACGTGGGCATGCTCGCCCAACCATCGCCGACCAACGCGGCGACGCTGGAGAGTCGCGCGCAGAACATGCTCAGCCATGACTATCTCGCGCCGACACTGGCCAATGCGTTTTTCGTCGACTTCACCCAGCGCTGGCTGCCAGGTGCGTGGTTGAACGATCGCTCTCGCGCACTCACCCGCGCGTGGGAATCGGCGGCGCGCAAGCAAGGCGTCAACGCCTTCGCGGAACCCTTCGCGGCGCTTTATGCACAGGCAAACGGCACGGCTGCACCCTCGGTGCCGGCCTTGTTCCTCAACAGCACCACGGTGAACGAAGGACGCCGGTTCATCCAGCACCCGTTCCAGCCGATTGCCACGCCGCAGCGCCAGCCGTGGACGGCTGGCTTCGACGGATCGAGCTGGTTGGATCCGCGCGTGCCCTTGAGCGAAGTGGTGCTCAACAGCGCGCGCTTCACTTATGTGAGCCCAGCGGGGACGCTGGAAACGGCGCAGTCCAGTCCGCCGGTGCCCGCGCGCTTGCAGCTGGTCGATGGCGGCTACTTCGAAAACTCCGGAAGCACCACCTTGCTGGAGGTGATGCGCCTACTGCGTGCGCGCGCGCGCCAGCGCGATCTGTCGTTGCGCTTCATCGTCATCCACATCAGCAACGATCCGCAGATGACCGATTTCATCGATCGGCACGACCCCGCGCATCCCTTACCGCTCTATTCCTCCGCCTGCCCGCCATTGCCAGGGCCCGTGCGTGATGACGTGCGTGGCGAAGCGGTCGCGCCGCTCGACGCCTTGCTCGACACGCGCGCGGCACGCGGCGAGTACGCCCGCGTACAGTTGCTGAATACGTTGAAGCCCGATGACGCCCATCCTGCGCAAGGCGACATGCTCTGGCACTTCCGGTTGTGTCGCGGCAACTATCCCATTCCCCTGGGATGGACCATCTCCACGCCGGTGTTCGCGGAGCTGGATCGGCAACTCGAGCAGCACTATCCCCTGCCTGCCATGATCCAGGCGCTCAAGACCCAGCTCACGCCCGGCCTGCCCTGACACGAGGTGTCGCGTGGACTGAGACGTCGCCAGCGCACACTGGCGGCATGGCCGAATCCTTTCTTCCACCGCAGGCTCACAAGGGACGAGGCGCCGCTTCCAATCCGGAGGGGCGCTTCGAGTCGATCCGCCATCACGCCGAGGACGATGGCTGGCAAAGCCTGCTGCTGGATGAAGCGACGCCGCGGCCGCGCACGGAAGTCACCGAGGAACGTGCGCGCAGCGTCATCACGCACAACGATTCGCCGGACATCCATTTCAACCAGGCACTCAATCCCTATCGCGGTTGCGAACATGGATGCATCTATTGCTTCGCACGGCCTTCGCACAGCTATCTCAACCTGTCGCCCGGTTTGGAGTTCGAAACCAAGCTGCGCGCCAAGAGCAACCTGGCCGAAGTGTTGCGACATGAACTTTCGCGCCGCAACTATGTGGTCAGCCCGATCAATATCGGCAGCAATACCGATCCGTACCAACCGATCGAACGACGCTGGAAGCTGACTCGCGCAGCGCTGGAAGTGCTGGCCGAGTGCCACCACCCTTGCACCATCGTCACCAAGAACGCGATGGTCGAGCGCGACCTGGACATCCTGGCGCCGATGGCGCGAGAGAATCTGGTGCAGGTGCTCGTCTCGGTGAATTCGCTGGACAACCATCTCGCCGCGAAGCTGGAACCACGCGCGAGTGCACCGCACCGGCGCATCAAGATGATCCGCACGCTGGCCGAAGCCGGCGTGCCGGTGGGCGTGCTGGTGGCGCCGATCATCCCCGCGCTCAATGATCGCGACATGGAAGCGGTGCTCGAACAGGCCGCCGATGCCGGTGCGCGCTGCGCGGGTTTCACCACGCTGCGCCTGCCCTACGAACTGAAGGCGCTGTTCCGCGAATGGCTGGCGTTGCATGTTCCGCAACGCGCGGCCCATGTGATGAGCCTGGTGCAGCAGATGCACGGTGGTCGCGATTACGACAGCAACTTCGCCACGCGCATGCGCGGGCAGGGCGTGTTTGCCGAACTCATCCGGCGCCGTTTCGACGTGGCCTGCCGCAAGCACGGCTTCGCTCGTACCCGCGAGCTCAGGCTGGATACCTCGAAGTTCGTGCCGCCGCGCGAGCCCTCGCCGCAAGGTCAGCTGTTCTGAGAGGTGGTGCGTAAAGCCTTATAGAAAGCGCTTTACACATGGGTCTGTTGCGCCAGAATAGGAGGCGCCCAGACTGCCCGGTGTCGCTTGTGGCGACTTACCGGAGATACCTCGATGAAGACCAGGATGTGGTTCCTTGCACTCGCCGGCGCCTGCGCGACCGCCGGCATCGCCGCGACGGCCCAGGCCGCGCACGATATGGCCGCGATGGCGCAGGCGACACCCGCCGCCGCGCCCGTGGCCGCACCCAAGCTGCAGGCCGCGATGCGCTCGTTGTGGCATGGTCACGTGGTGCACACGCGCGAATACGCGATGGCCGTGCATGCGCATGACACCGCCAAGGCCAAGGCGGCCGAAGACGCCGTGGTGGCCAATGCGAAGCAGATCGCCGATGCCGTCGCCGGTTTCTATGGCAAGCCGGCCGGCGAGCAGACGCTGGAATTGCTGGCCGGTCACTGGGGCGGCGTGAAGGCGCTCACCGATGCAACGGCGGCAAAGGATACGGCGGCCGAACAGAAGGCCATGGCCGACCTCAACACCAATGTCACCGCCATCGCCAAGTTCTTCTCCGGTGCCAATCCCAACCTGCCGGAAAACGCGGTGCAGGGCCTGTTTGCAATGCACGTGGCGCATCATGCATCGCAGATCAGCCAGATCATGAGCGGTGACACCAAGGGCGAACAGGCGACCTGGACGCAGATGCAGGCGCACATGAACACCATTGCGGATGCATTGGCGAACGGCATCGCCAAACAGTTTCCGGACAAGGCGAGCTGACGATGCCGGCGCTCAGGCAACTCGGTGGCACCCAGCAACGGCTGCTACGGCAGTTGCTGATGGCCAGCGAGGGCGCGACGGTGGAATCGCTGTGCGAACAACTGCGTATCAGCCACAACGCCGTGCGCCAGCACCTGAGCGCCCTGATCGCCCGCGATGTGGTGGAACGCGCGCAATCGCGACCGAGCGGTGGCAGGCCGGTGGCCTGCTATCGCCTCACCGAAGCGGGGCGCGCGCTGTTTCCACGCAACTACGGCATCCTCGCGACGGCGCTGCTGTCGCAGTTGCAGGATCGCCTCGGCGATGCAGGCATGGAGCAGATGCTGCGCGAACTCGGCCACAGCCTGGGCAGCCAGGAAGTCGCGCCCGCTGCGGACACGCCGGCGGAGGAAGTCGTGCAGGCGCTCGCGCAGAACCTCGATGCGCTCGGCTATGAAGCCGTCGCCGCCAGGCATGGCGAGGAGTACCAAGTCGAAGCCTTCAATTGCGTGTTCCACGCGCTGGCGCAACAGCATCCGCAGGTGTGCAAGTTCGACCTGGCGTACATGGAAGCGGCCACCGGCCGACGTGTGCATCACATGGAATGCATCGTGCGCGGCGGACATGTGTGTCGCTTTCGTCTGGGTACGTTGTTGGTGGACGAAGCCAAGACGAAGCGTTGACGAGTGGCAAGAAAAAGCCGCCGATGTTTCCATCGGCGGCTCGTGGTGTTTCATGCGCAGGTAAGGCTCAGCCCTTCGCCGGCAGATACTTGTCGAACCACATCAGCGCGCGCTGCAGTACATCGCGCTGATGATCCGGATCGACGAAGTGGTGGCCTTCGTTCGGATACACCACCAGCGAGGTCGGCACGCCTTGCGCGCGCAGTGCATGCCAGTACTCGAACGACTGCGGCGCCGGGCATTCCGCATCGCGATCGCCCACCACCACCAGCGTCGGCGTCTTCACCTGCTTGATGAAGTTGATCGCCGAACTCTTCGCATACACCGCCGGATCGTCGTACACCGATGCGCCGAAGAACGGCACCATCCACTGGTCGATCAGGTTCTGGCCGTAGTAGCTCTGCCAGTTGCTGATGCCGGCGCCGGCGACCACCGCGCGGAAGCGCTGCGTCTGCGTCGGCACGAACATGCTCATGAAGCCGCCGTAGCTCCAGCCGGTGAGGCCCAGGCGCTTGTCGTCCACCGGCAGCTTCTTCTCGATGGTGTCGATGCCGGCGAGGATGTCGCGCAGGTCGCCATGGCCGAAGTCCTTGCGGTTGGCCTGCACATACGCTTCGCCCTGGCCGAAGCTGCCGCGCGGGTTGGGCATGAACACGAAATAGCCCAGCGCCGAGAACGGCACGCCGCCAAAGCCCACGCCCGGCCAGCGCGGCATCACCGCGGCCGATGGACCGCCGTGCACGGTGACGATCATCGGGTACGACTTCTTCGGATCGTAGTTGGCCGGATACAGCAGCCAGCCCTGCACGTGGTGACCTTCGTTGTCCCATTCCACCGATTCGGTCTTGCCCCACGCGGGCTTGAGGCCGGCGTTGAGATGAGTGACTGCCGGCGGCGCCGTCTTGCCGAATTCGCCGGCATGCACTTCCGGCGCGGTCTCGAAAGAACTCTGGATGAAAGCGACCTTGGTCTGGTTCGCCGACAGCGACAACGCCATCGAGTCGGTGCCGTCATGGATGCTCGCCGGCAGCGTGAACAGCGTGACGCTCTGCTCGGCCTTGTTGCCGGTGACGCCGTACTCGGCTACTTCGCTCTGGCCGTTGCGCACCTGCGAGACCAGCATGTTGCCGCTGGTGCTCCAGGTGAACCACACCGGCGTCACCTTGGTGTCGGGCGTGAGGTCGACCGGTTCACCGCCGCGCGACGGCACCGCGTAGATGTCGCCGCCCGTCGAACCCTGGTCGCTCATCAGGCCGCCGATGAAGGCGATGCGCTGGCCATCCGGCGAGAAGCGCGGCAACGCGATCTGCAGGCCGTGCAGCGAACCCTTCACCGTGGTGGGATCGAGCACCATGGTCGCCTTGGCATCAGCCTTGGTGTCCTGCACGTAGAGCTTGGCCACCCACCAGTTGTTGTCGCCCGGCGGCGGCGCGCCCACGTAGGCGATGCGCTTGCCATCCGGCGACCAGCTGAATTCGTAGGCATAGGTGTTGGCGTCGGTGAGCAGGCGCACGGCGCCGTCGCCGGCATCTACCGTTGCCACGCGCTGCACTTCCAGGCCGTCCACGCCGATTTCGCCGGAGGCCGGTTTGGCCGCATAGACGGCGCTGGCGCGACGCGTGCCGTTGGGTACGTAGAGGAAGCCGAGCGATTTGCCGTCGGGCGACCACACGAGGTCATCGCTCACGCCGGGCAACTCGGCCAGGCGCTTGGGTGCGCCCTTGGCCGTCACGTCGACCACCATGAGGTCTTTCTGCTTGCCGCCGGTGGCGCAGTTGGAGACGAAGGCGAGGTGATGGGAATCCGGCGCCCAGGCGATGTTCTCGGAGCTGCAGCTGCCGGGCTTGTTGTCACTCACGCGGCGCACATCGCTGCCATCAGCCTTGGCGACCTCGACGCCGTCCTTGCCCTCGGTGCGCACCACCCAGGCGAGCTGCGTGCCGTCCGGAGAAAGCTGCACGGCGCTGATCGAATGCACCTTGCCGAGATCGGTGAGCAACGATTCGATGCGGGGATCGACCGATGCGGGCGCGGCGAACGCGGAAGGCGCGAGCACCGCGATGAGTGCCGGCAGGAGAAGACGTGCAGGCTGGGCCATGGATGTGCCTGTAGCGGAGGAAAGCGTAAACGCTAACAGGACGTGGCAGCCGAGTGTATGTGCAGGAGTGCATGCTCCGGGCGCGCGTCGGTGCTTCGGGAGAGCGCAGGATTTTTCGGTGTGGAAGCGTGGGCTCTGCTGTCTCGCACAGGGTGCGCTCCCACATTCCAGCGCTAGTGCGCGGCGATGGCCTGCTGTTGGTGTGAGGCCTGTATGGCCGCGATCTTGGCCTTGATCGACGGCATCGCGGCCAGCGCGGCGCGTTCGCCTTCCATGATCGCCTGGTTCCGCTGCTCGAAATCCGCCGCGCCGATCTGGTTCACCTTGGGGCGGATCACGATGTCCGCGCGGGCGAGTTCCTGCTCGCCGAGCTTCTGGCCCATGATGCTGATGGACTGCCCGACGATATTGAACACGCCCTGCGGATTGGTGCCGTCCGCCTTGCTGGAGATATCCACAGCAATGACCACGTCCGCGCCGAGCTGGCGCGCGGCGTCGACAGGCACCGGGCTGACCACGCCGCCGTCGATGTAGTGCTTGCCGTTGATTTCCACCGGTTCGAACACGCCTGGCACGCTGCTGGATGCACGCACGGCCTGGCCGGTGTTGCCGCGTACGAACACGGTGCGCTGGCCGGTTTCCAGCTGGGTTGCGACGGCGGCGAACGGCACGGCGAGCCTGTCCAGCGGGCGGTTCTTCACCTGCTGGTTCACGTAGTCCTGCAGCTTCTGGCCTTGCACCACGCCGCCGGAGAACAGGCGCACGTCGCGCAGGTTGCTCTGGTCCAGCGAGTAGGCCGTCTCCTGCAGCTGGAACGGATCCATACCGCTGGCATAGAGCGCGCCCACCACGCTGCCCGCGCTGGTGCCCGCGACCACGTCCGGACGGATGCCGTTGGCTTCCAGCATCTTGAGCACGCCAATGTGTGCGAAACCCTTGGCCGCTCCGCCGCCGAGGGCCAGGCCGATACGCAGCTTCACCACCGGCGGCGGCACCAGCGGCGCCGGTGGCGGCGTGGGCTTGGTGGTGCCGAAGCAGGCGCACAGCACGAGGCTGGCGAGCAGGGGCAGGAGCGGGCGGTAGCGGCGGATGGCGGACATGGCTCGAGGCGCGGTGGGTTGAATGCGACCGCCTTGTACGAGGTGGTCACTGGCGCGCGAGTGTAAGGCCGCCGAAGGGCGGCGTGCTGTCGGTGCAGGGCGCTTGTTGGGCGCTGCTCAGAAATCCGCCAGCCGGGGAGACGGGCGGACCGTCTCCCCGTGCGAGGTCAGGCGGCCGCGTCGGCCTCGACGTGGTAGTGCGTGGCCACTTCTACTTCGTTCTTGGAACCGAGGAACACCGGCACGCGCTGGTGCAGACCGCTCGGTTGGATGTCCATGATGCGCTCGCGACCGGTGGTGGCCGCGCCGCCCGCCTGTTCGATGATGAAGGCCATCGGGTTGGCTTCGTACATCAGGCGCAGCTTGCCGCCCTTGGACTTGATCTTGGCATCCAGCGGATAGAAGAACACGCCGCCGCGCGTGATGATGCGATGCACGTCGGCCACCATCGACGCCACCCAGCGCATGTTGAAATCCTTCGCACGCGGGCCGTCCTTGCCGGCCAGCAGCTCACCGATGTAGCGCTGCATCGGCACTTCCCAGTGGCGCTGGTTCGACATGTTGATGGCGAATTCGGCCGTCTCTTCCGGGATGCGGATGTCGCGGCGGCTCAGGACGAAGCTGCCCACTTCGCGGTCCAGCGTGAACTCGTGCGTGCCGTGGCCGAAGGTCAGCACCAGCACGGTGGCGGGGCCGTAGACCACATAACCGGCGGCGAGCTGGGTGGTACCGGCCTGCAGGAAGTGCTCGGCCCTGGGTTCGGCGATGCCATCGGGGCAGCGCAGCACCGAGAAGATGGTGCCGACCGAGATGTTCACGTCGATGTTGGAGCTGCCATCCAGCGGATCGAACAGCAGCAGATGGTTGCCCTTGGGATACATGTCGGGGATCGGCTGCGGATCTTCCATTTCCTCCGACGCGCAGGCGGCGAGCTGGCCGCCCCAGGCGTTCGCTTCGAGCAGGATCTCGTTGGAGATCACATCCAGCTTCTTCTGCGCCTCGCCCTGGATGTTGCCGGTGCCGGCCTCGCCCAGCACGCCGCCGAGGGCGCCCTTGTTGGTGGCCACCGCGATGCGCTTGCAGGCGCGCGCCACGACTTCGATCAGCAGGGAGAGCTCGGCATTGATGCGGCCGGCGCGCCGTTCCTCGATCAGGAACTGGATCAGCGAGATGGACTTCATGACAAACCCGCAAGCGAAGGGACGCCTATTGTCCGGGGAGAACGCGCCGCTTGTCAGCTCAAAATATGACCAGTGCATTCATCTCCATGTCGTGAAAACCTTTTCGGATGAACCAGTCGCCCTCCCGGCCTCCTTTTTTTGTAGGAGCGCACCCAGTGCGCGATCAGGGCCATGCAGTACCTCACCGGCAAATTGCCGGCAGTATCCGACGGCTCGGCCGGGTGTAGTCCGATCGCGCACTGGGTGCGCTCCTACACGTGACTGTGTCAGCCCCTACTGACAACACGTTGGCAGCAGGGGGTCCCCACACTCACTTCTGTCAGAAGGAGGGAGTCTTATGCGCGACACGGTGTATTTCCTGGCGTTCGACGGCTTTGCGGACTGGCATGCGGCGCATGCGCTCTGCGAGATCCGCCGTCCGGGCGAATGGCAATTGAAGACGGTGGGCTTTTCCCTGCAGCCGGTGCTCTCCATGGGCGGGCTGCGCGTGGTGCCCGAGTTGACTCTGGACCGGCTGGACCTGCAGCGCGCAGCGATGCTGCTCGTTCCCGGCGGGTACCTGTGGGAACACGGGCATGGCGAGGAGGCGGTGGACGCGGTGCGCCGCGTGCACGCGGCCGGCGCGCCGGTGGCCGCCGTCGACAGCGGAGTGCTGGTGCTGGCCCGGGCCGGGTTGCTGGATGCCTGCCGTCATACCGGCAGCTGGCCCGGCCACATCGGCGCCCATGTGCCTGGTTATGCGGGCGCCGATCAGTTCGATCCGACCGTGCTGGCCGTCAGCGACGGCGGCACGATCACCGCGAGCCAGCTCGGCAGCGTGGAGTTCGCCCGCGAAGTGATTCGCATGCTCGATCTCTACAACCCCAGCGACCGCGAGCACTGGTACCGCCTGTTCAAGCACGCCCTGCCGCCGCCGTGGTGCGCAGGCGACGCCGCCACCGCCGTGGCGGCCTGACGAAAGGAGGATGTCATGCCGTTCCCGATCGGAAAGATCTTGATGGCCTACCGCCCGCTCTATATGCGCGGCCTGCTGATGGATGGCCAATACACCTTGCCCGCTACGACGAAGCAACCGGCTGCCGGCAAGCGCGAGAAAACGCCCAGCACCGAGGTGAAGACCGAGCGTATGCCCAAGGTCATCGCCAGCAAGCCGCTGCACGGAGCCATGTCATGAGCCGCATCTACCACGGCAGCTGCCACTGCGGCGCTGTCCGCTATGAAGCGGAGTTGGACCTAGCCGCCGGCACCGGACGCTGCAACTGTTCCATCTGCCGCAAGCTGCGGTTCTGGGGCGCCATGGCCAAGCCCGGCACGTTCCGCCTGCTCAGCGGCGAAGACGCGCTCACCGATTACCAGTTCAACACCAACAGCGCGCACAACGTGTTCTGCCGTCATTGCGGCGTGCATGCGTTCCATCGCGGTTACGTGGAACAGATCGGCGGTGCGTACGTCTCGATCAACGTGGCCTGCCTGGACGACGTGAGCGACGAGGAATGGGCCGCCGCGCCGGTGGGTTACGCCGACGGCCGCGACAACAACTGGCGCGAGACGCCAGCGGTGACCAGTTACCTGTGAGTCCATCCACGCACGAGGGATTGCAGCCATGACCACGCCACGCGTCACCTTCTACCACGCCCCCAACAGCCGCTCAGGCGGCACCCGCGCGCTGCTCGAGGAACTGGGTGTCGAGTACGACATGCACGTGCTCAACTTCAAGCACAACGAGCAGCGGCAGGTGCCGTACACGGATGTGAATCCGATGGGCAAGGTGCCGGCCATCTGGCACAACGGCGGCTTGGTCACCGAACAGCCGGCGGTCTACCTGTATCTGGCGGATCTCTATCCTGAGAAGGGACTCGCGCCAGCCATCGGCGATCCGTTGCGCGGTCCGTACCTGCGGTGGATGGTGTTCTACGGTTCGAGCTTCGAGCCCGCATTGGTGGATCGTGCGATGAAGCGCGAACCGGTACAGCCGTCCACGTGTCCCTACGGCGACTGGGACACGATGTTCAACACGCTGGTGGCGCAGCTCGAAAGCGGCCCTTACATGCTGGGCGAACGCTTCAGCGCACTGGACGTGTTGTGGGGCAGCGCGCTGCGCTGGACCACGATGTTCAAGCTGGTGCCGGAGCTGCCGGTGATCATGGCGTATGTCGAGCGCATCGCCTCGCGTCCGGCCATGCAGCGTGCAGCGGCGTTGGATGCCGAACTGGCGGCGGCGCAGGCGGCGTAAGGTCGTGGACATTCCCCAACGCCATCCCCGTGCAAGCGGAAGAGTGCCGCCTGACGTCCTCGCAGGAGACGTCAACGCCGCTATGTCTTCCCTTGCGCAGGGATGACGGTCACGGATGAAGGCCGAGGTATCGCCCCATGATTTCCCGCAACCGTGACTCCCGGCGCTGGCCCTGGCCCAGTCGGTCAGCCATCATGCGCCGATGCGTCGCGCCGACCGACTCTTCCTCATCATCCACGCCCTGCGCGGACGTCGTACCGCGCTGCAGGCGCGCCAGCTGGCCGGCACGCTCGGTGTCTCCTTGCGCACCGTCTATCGCGACGTGGCGGATCTCCAGCTTTCCGGCGTACCCATCGAGGGTGAAGCCGGCGTCGGTTATCTCTTGCGCAAGGGTTCGGACATCCCGCCGCTGATGTTCACCGCCGACGAACTCGAATCGCTGGTGGTCGGCACGCGTTTCGTGCGCGCCTTCGCCGGTCAGAAGCTGGCCGAAAGCGCGCAGGCCGCCCTGCTGAAGATCGAAGCCGTGCTGCCCGCCGAGCTGCGTGATCGCGCCACGCGCACGCGCATCTATGCGCCGATCTGGCGCGACCAGACCAAGACCGATTTCGCCGCCCTCATCGATCGTCTCAACGCCGCCATCACCGACAGCCAGGTGCTGCAGCTGGAATATGCCGACGAAGCGGGGCGCGAAAGCATGCGCGAAGTGGAGCCGCTGTGCCTGGCCTTCTGGGGCGGTGCGTGGACGCTGGGCACCTGGTGTCGATTGCGCGTGGGTTTCCGCAACTTCCGGCCGGATCGCATTCGCCAGTGCACGATCACGGGTGAGCGTTTTGGTAGCGAAGAGGGGCGCAACCTTGATGCGTATCTGCAGGCGATGCGCGGGTACTACGAGGGGATCGAGGGGTAGGGTGGTTGCAACATGAGCTCACGGCCTAACCCACAGGCCCGCTGCCAACCCTTGTAGGAGCGCACCCTGTGCGCGACAGCCTTTCGCCCCGGTCCCCATGTTCGTCGCACCGGCGTAGGCCGGGGCCCAGTTTCGTCAGAGTTCGGATGTGGCGATATCGCTAGGTTGCCGCCTACGCGGCGGGCGTTTCGATCTCCTGCCGGCGACGCGAAGCTAGTCCCCGTGGGACGACGCGAAGCTAGTCCCGTGGGAAGCTCGAGTCACTTTTCTTTTGCTGGCCCAAAAGAAAAGTAACCCAAAGAAAATGGCCTTCAGAGCCAAGGCTCGTAGCGATATGAGGAATAGAGCGTGAGAACCGAGGTTAGCCGGGATACGCTCGTTACTACCTCGGACGAAGTTGCTACACCGCAACGCGCCGATACGAAGAGGACTTAAGGCAGCTCCGTTCTTCGCCTCGGTATCCAACTTCCCCCTCTCCCCTTCGGGCAGAGGGCCGGGGCATTGCCACCTTTACGGTGGTGAGGGGCGGGTGCCGAGAAAGCCTTGCCTACCTCTGTAGGAGCGCACCCAGTGCGCGACCGCAGCGTTGCTGCTTACCTCACCTTGCGCAGTCGCGACAATCGCGGTCTGAGGTGGACATGTCAGTCCGCGGTCGCGCACTGGGTGCGCTCCTGCAGGAGAGGGGGTGGTCGCGGACGCCTTGAGGAAACCATCAGGCCGCCGTCGAACAGCTGCATGCAGCGCACGCACTTGCATGACGCACCGCAAAACGCCCACCTCGGCGCACAAAACCAAACCCGTCCCACCGCTTCAGCTACCCTCATCTCCGCCGACGCGCCGGAGCCATCGATGCCCGTGACCGAGAATCCCCCCGTTGCCTCGTCCTGGCATCTGGACCTCGTGTCCGGCCTCTCCATTGCGGGCCTGCTGCTGCCCGAGGCGGTGGCTTATTCGGGTATCGCCAACCTGCCGCCGCAGGCGGGCGTGATCGCGCTGTTCGCGGGCCTGGTCGTCTATGGCCTGCTGGGGCATAGCCGCTATGCGATCGTTTCCGCCACCTCGTCATCGGCGGCGGTGCTGGCGGCGGGCACGTTGGCGCTGGCGGGCGGGGACATGGCTGCCCGCGCGGCCGTCGGCGCCACGTTGGTGTTGCTGGCGGGCCTGTGCTTCCTGATCGCCGGTGCGGCACGCCTGGGTGGGCTTTCGCACCTCATCGCGCGGCCCGTGCTGCGCGGTTACACCTTCGGGCTGGCTTGCGTGATCGCGCTCAAGCAGCTGCCGCACCTGTTCGGCGTGGCCGATCTGCATGGCGATTTCGTACCGAAACTTCTGCTGGATCTGGCCATCGTGTCGCCGCAGATGAAGCTGGCCTCAGTGGGTACGGGCGTGCTTGCGTTGCTGCTGTTGTTCGCCGGGGAACGGTGGCGTCGGCTGCCGGGAAGCCTTGCGGTGATCGTGCTCGGCGTGGCGGCTTCGACGTGGCTGGAGGCGCTGGGCGTGGCGCTGACCGGGCGCATCGATCTGGTGCAGGCGCTGGGTTGGCCGCGTTGGCCGCAGAGCGGGGAGTGGTTGCCCAGCGTGGAACTGGCCGCGGCGTTGCTGTTGATCCTGTATGCCGAGTCGTACAGTTCGATTCGTGGGTTCGCGCTCAAGCATGGCGACAAGGTGGAGCCCAACCGCGACCTCGTCGTGCTGGGCATTGCCAATGTGGTTTCCGGCGCGCTGCACGGCATGCCGGTCGGCGCCGGTTATTCCGCCACGTCGGCCAACGAAGCGGCGGGAGCGCGTTCGCGCTGGTCCGGCCTGATCGCGGCCGGCACGGTGCTGGTGCTGGTGCTGTTCGCGCTACGCTGGATCGAGCGCATTCCGCAGCCGGTACTGGCCGCCATCGTGATCCACGCGGTGAGCAAGTCGCTGCGCGTGTCGACCTTCGCGCCCTACATGCGCTGGCATCGCGATCGCCTGGTTGCGCTGGCGGCCGTGTTGGCGGTGTTGTCCTTCGGCATCCTCAATGGGTTGCTGTTCGCCATCGCCTTCAGCCTCATGATGCTGCTGCGCCAGCTGGCGACGCCGCGGCTGAGCGTCCTGGGCCGCCTTGCCGACGGCCACGATTTCGTCGACATCGCCCAGCATCCGCAGGCAGTGCCGGCGATGGACATGTTGATCCTTCGCCCCGAAGAGCCCTTGTTCTTCGCCAACGCCGAATCGGTGCTGGTGCAGGCGCGGCACCGCGTCGAAGCGCAGCAGGGGTTGCGACGGGTGATCCTCAGCCTGGAGGAATCGCCCGATCTCGACGGCACCGTGCTTGAAGCGCTGGGCGACTTCGCCACCTGGCTCGACGCTCGTGGCATCGAGCTGCGCGTGGCACGATTGAAGGACGAGGCCCGCGATGCGCTGATGCGCATGGCGCTACCCCAGCTTCCGCCACAGGCGCTGGACGACTGGAGCGTAGAGGATGCCGTGTTGGCACCGTCGCCCACATCTACTTCGGACAAGGGAAATTCGTAGTGACCCCATCCATCCGCATGACCTGGCTGGCCGCGGCCGCCCTCGCCGTCGCCGCACCCGCCTGGGCCGCCCAGGACGCTGCCGCCCGCTTCAAGCAGATCTATGACACCGAGTGGACCTGGCGCAACGGCCAGGCTGGCATTGCGTCGTCCGGCGAGGCCACGCCCAACGGCGGCCGGCTGGACAATGTGGATGCCGCCAGCCAGCAGAAGCGACAGGACTACTGGCAGAAGGTGCTGAAGGATCTCGACGGCGTCGACGTGAAGCAGCTGTCGCCGGAAGACCAGGTCAACTACGCGATCTACCGCGCACAGATCCAGAACCTGCTTGCCGTGCAGACGTTCAAGCAGTGGCAGATGCCGTTCAACAGCGACTCGGCGTTCTGGAGCGACCTCGGCTACGTGCTCGGGGGAGACAACCTGCATACCGCGCAGGACTACCAGCGTTACATCGAGCGCCTGGGCCAGGTGCCGTCGTACTTCAACCAGCAGATCGACAACATGCGTGACGGCCTCGCACGCGGCTTCAGCGTGCCGCGCGAAGTGCTCAACGGCCGCGACGTGTCGATCGCCTCGGTGGCCGAACTCAAGGATCCGACCCAGAGCACGTTCTACAAGCCGTTCGAGAAGATGCCGACCTCGATCGCACCGGCCGACGCGGCGAAGCTGCAGGACGAGGCGAGGCAGGCGATCAGCAGCAAGGTGATCCCAGCCTACGGCACCCTGCTCACCTTCTTCCGCAACGAATACGTGCCCAAGGCACGCACCACGCTCGCAGCGGAAGCCATGCCCGACGGCAAGGCGTGGTATCGCCAGCAGATCATTGAATACACCACGCTCGATCTCGATCCCGACACCATCCACAAGGTGGGCACGGACCAGGTGGCGAAGATCCACGCCGAGATGGTCAAGACCATGCAGGAGACGGGCTTCAAGGGAAGCTTCGCCGACTTCCTGCACTTCCTGCGCACCGACCCGCAGTTTTACGCCAAGACGCCGGACGAACTGCTGATGCGTACCGCCTGGGTCGCCAAGCAGGTGGATGCGCAGCTGGGCAAGGAGTTCGGCCGCCTGCCGCGCCAGCGCTTCGCCATCGTGCCGGTGCCGGCGGACATCGCGCCGTACTACACCTCGGGCCGCGGTGGTGCGGGCAGCTACCTGGTCAACACCTATGACCTGCCGTCGCGCCCGCTCTACAACATGCCCGCGTTGACGCTGCATGAGTCGGCGCCGGGCCACTCGCTGCAGCTCGCGCTGGCGGCGGAACAGAAGGGCCAGCCGGCGTTCCGCCGCGAGGGTTATATCTCCGCGTTCGGCGAAGGCTGGGGCCTGTACTCCGAGTACCTCGGCAACGAGATGGGCATCTACAAGACGCCCTACGATCGCTTCGGTTATCTCACTTACCAGATGTGGCGCGCGTGTCGACTCGTCGTCGACACCGGCATCCATCACCTTGGCTGGACGCGTCAGCAGGCGATCGACTTCATGACGCAGAACACCGCGTTGTCCGATCGCGAGATCGCCAACGAAGTCGATCGCTACATCAGCTGGCCGGGCCAGGCGCTGTCCTACGAGCTGGGTTATCTCAAGATGCTCGAACTGCGCCAGAAGGCCGAGCAGGCGCTGGGCACCAAGTTCGACGTGCGCCACTTCCACGACACCATCCTGCAGCTCGGTTCCGTGCCGCTGCCGGTGCTGGAAAAGCGCATCGACCGCTTCATCGCCGACGGCGGCCCCGAGCCGGACTTCGGCTGCGATTGCGCCAAGCCGAAGGCTCCGTAATCACATGTCACTACGCCCTCTCTTCCGCAGGTGCTGCCGAAAGCAGCCTGCGGAAGAGAGTGATGGTTCGCGCAGGGAGAATCGCGGAGCCGCAGCCACCCATCGTTGGAGCAGGCTTTGTGGTTCGCCTGCTTTCTCGGAAAGCCGCTAAGCTCCAAGGCCATCGCCAGACACCGTTTCAGGGGGAACGAGGTTATGAGTGACATGCAGGGAGTGCTGGACAAGGATTGGCACAAGGACATCCGTTACCCCTTGGTCTACCGGGTGACGACCACGCAAAAGATCGCTTGCGGCATTCTGGGTTTGCTGTTCGGTGCCATGGGCATCGGCCTGTTCTACGTGCTGCAGAACGGGCATGCCGATAGCGTCTCCGGCGCATTCCTCGGCTTCGTGGCCATCTGCCTTCTGGCCGTGCCCCTCTATGCGGTGGCTTACGCCATCCACGCCAGCGTGACGCTGGAGGCGCGGGCCATCGAAGTACGTCAGGCTTTTGGCTCGCGGCGATTGGAAACGAGGGACATCGTGGGCCGTCGCCTGGTGACCGGACGAAACGTGGTGTATCCCGTGATCGTGGCGAAGGAGGGGCGCCCGCTCAGGCTTACCCGCGCTACGTTCGGCCTCGACGACCGCTTCAACGCATGGTTCAACGCCTTGCCCGACCTCGACGAACAGGAGCGGGCCTCGACCCTGGCGATGGTCGAACAGGACGTCACGCTGGGCAGCAACGCGCAGGAGCGCCTGGCGACACTGGAAAAGGCGAAGCGGGCCGCGAAGGTACTCAATGTTCTTCCGCTGATCCTGTTGGCATGGGGCTACGTCTATCCCAGGCCGTACGGCGCGATGGTGGCCTGTGCTGCGTTGATGCCGTGGGTGGCGATCGTTCTTTCATGGGCGAAGCCGAACCTGTTCCAGCTCGATGGCAAGCAAGGCGACGTCCGTCCGAATCTCGGCGGCCTGCTGATCATGCCGCCGCTGGTGCTGGGGATGCGCGCGCTGTTCGACGTCCATGTGATCGACCTGCAGCCGTTGTTCCTGGGCGGCCTCGCCGTAGGGCTGCTGCTGTGGCTGGCGGTCATCATGGTGCCGAAGGCCGCTGCGCCCGCGACCAAGAAGCCATGGGTGCTTCCGCTGGTCATGCTGCCTTTCATGGCCGCCTACGGGGTCGGCCTGCTGGCACTCGGCGACACGATGTGGGACGACGCGCCGGTCCAGGTGTTCCGGACCTCGATCACCGGCAAGCATGTGAGCCATGGCAAATCCACCACCTACGAGGTGTATCTGGCGCCGTGGGGTGACACGCGAGGCGAGGACAGCATCCGCGTGTCGCGCGCCTACTTTGACGCCGTGAAGCAGGGCGATACGGCCTGCGTCCGCCTCCATCCCGGCACATTCGGATTGCGCTGGACGCAGCTGGGCAGCTGCAGCCAGTAGCCGCACCGCCCCCGCCTTGGTTGACGACGCTCAAGGCTTGGCGGGCGAGGCTTTGCCGATTTCCACGTAACCTTGCAGCCTCTGCAGCTGCGCCATCAGTACGCCATCGACGTTCGGCGCGAGCGTGTCCAGCGCGCTGCTGCCCGAACCGTTCACGCGATACTCGAACTGCAGTGCGGTGCCACCATCCACGGGCTTGAGCGCAAACGTCATCACGCCCTGCACCGCCATGCCCTGCAGCGGCCCAACGCCGTGTCCAGCCTCAGCAAATGGCCTGAATTCGCCCAGATCACGCGGCCATGCGCGACGCTTTGCGCGTCCCAGCGTTCGCAGAAGCAGCCGCCCGCGGACGATTCGATGCGGAGGTTCGCGGCATGGCCGGAGTAGGTGTGCTCGCTGTCCCACCAGTGGCCGATATCGATCAGCGCCGCGTACACCTTGTCCGGCGGCGCATGCACCGTTCGTGCGTCGACGATCAGGAAATGATCCGCGCCAGCCTCCTTGACCTCGGCATGGGCGGCTACGGCAAGACGAGAATGGCGACGGCAGGCAGGGCCCAGTCACGCATGGCGTTCTCCCTGGAAAGCGAGGCCTGGAGTATCGGCAGCGCCCGGTCGCCAGCCTATAGGCCGGGCGGGATAGGGGCGGCCTGCGCGGGCGCGTCAACCGGGGCGGTTCTGCCCCTTGCCATGCCGGTGGCAGCCGCTGGCGAAAACTTCACCAATACAGTATATTGACATCTAGGTTTATACGGAGAGTTCGCCATGGCTGCACATCTCCAGTCCGACACCATCCCGGCGACCGACCTGAGCGGTCCCGCCTTGCGCGCCTTCTTCAACCTGGCCGAGCGCTGGAACCTGCGCATCGCGGACCAGCGTCGACTGTTGGGCGATCCGCCGGAATCCACCTTCTATAAGTGGAAGCGCCTGCAGGAAGGCACCTTGGGCCGCGACACGCTGGAGCGCATCAGCTACCTGCTGGGCATCTGGAAAGACCTGCAGATCCTGTTTCCCGACCCACAGCAGGCCGATGGCTGGGTGCACCGCGCCAACCAGGCGCCGCTGTTCGGCGGACAGTCGGCGTTGCAGCGCATGCTGTCGGGCAACGTGGCGGATCTGTACGTGGTGCGCCAGTACCTCGACGCGCAACGCGGCTGAGCCGCCACTCCTCGACGGAAGTACCCGTGCTGACCGCGCGTGTCGGCGCGAGGAGACGCACCGTGGCGTGTTCTTCGCGCACCGCCTCGCGATCCAAACCGCTGGCAGCCGCCTCCCATGAGCCTGCGGCCTACGTCGCAGCCCGCGATACGCCTGCTCGACATACTCTCTTCTTCTGGCAGACCGCGTGAGAAGCACTCGTCATGGCAGACATTCCACCTCTTCGACGGATCCGCTGGAACCAGGCTTATCGCATCGTTCCCAGTCGCTTCCCACCGATCGGCGTGTTCGACCGCATTGCCGAGCCGGGCGACCTGGACGCGCTGTTTGCCATCGAAGCCTTGACCAACCCGCGCCTGCGCACCGAGCTCGGGCAGTTGAACCTGGTGCCGAAGGAACGCCGCATCAGCGGTCCCGGCACGACACCAGTGATGGCCGCGTTCACCCATCTCAATCCCGAGGGCAGCCGTTTTTCCGACGGCAGCTGGGGTGTGTTCTACGCCGGGCACAGCGTTGCCACCGCAGTAGAGGAAACCGTGTATCACCGCGAGCGTTTTCTCGCCGCCACTGCGGAGGCGCCGTGCGACATCGAAATGCGCTGCTATCGCACCAGCATCCACGCCAAGCTGCATGACCTGCGTGGTGACTGGAAGGCCGAGCACGATCCCGACGACTACGGTGCGGGCGTGGCCCTGGCGCGACGGCTGCGCAGCGAAGGCTCCGATGGTCTTGTCTACGACAGCGTGCGCCATCGAGGTGGCGAGTGCGTCGCGGTGTTCTATCCCGATCGCATCGCACCCTGCGTGCAGGCACAGCATCTGATGTATCGCTGGGACGGCAAGCGCATCGCCCAGGTACTCACCGTCGACGAATGGAAGCGCGGTTGACGCGCGCGCAAAAGAAAGGGCCTCCCATGACGGGAGGCCCACCCGGCATCCATGCCGGAAGTCCTTTCCAAGGAAATCAGAAGCGGTAGCCGAGGCTCACGCCGTACACGATGGGATTGATCTTGGCGGTGCCGACCTTGGCGCCGTTGACGTGCACATCGCTCTCGATGTCGACCCAGCGCAGGTCGGCGGTGAAGATCCACTTCGAGTTGATCTTCACGTCGACGCCGGCATGCGCAGCCACACCCCAGCTGTTGTCGATGCTCACGCTGGCGCCCTTGAGCGCACCGGCGCCCTTGGTGTCGAAGAAATTGGTGTAGTTGACGCCCACGCCCACGAATGGCGACACCTGGCTATCGGGCAGGAAGTGATAGTTGATGCCCAGCGTCGGCGGCAATTCCTTGGTCTGCGCGACCTTGCCCACGCCCGAGAGCTTCACTTCGTGCTGGAACGGCCAGGCGGCAAGCAGATCCACGCCGAGGTTGGGCGTGATCATGTATTCGATGCTGCCGGTGGGACGCACGCTGGTGCTGACCGACGAGCGCGCGCCGGCAAGCGTGCCGTTGTTGCTCTTGGGATCGACCGCGTGTGCACCAAAGCGCACGACCCAGTTGTCGTTGCTGTCGGCATGGGCGGCGGGAGCGGCGATGGCGCCGAGAGTCGCGGCGATGACGAGGGGAAGCAGAACTTTCATGGGGCTCATCCGTGTTGGTTTCGTTTCGAACGCGCCCATGCTCGTGAGAATTTCGTTGTGCGTTTTTGACTTGAATCAAGCGCGACTAGGGCATACGGACGCATGCCGATCGGTATACAGAAAAGAAAAAGCCCGCCGGTTGGCGGGCTTTTCGTGTTGAAGATCAGGCGCGCTCACGTATCCGCGTTCGTCGCCCAGCCCTCGCGGTTGCCGCGCGTGAAGACGCGGTCGCTGTCGAGTACATCGCCGGCAGCATGCGGGTTCTCTTCGCGCAGCTTGGCGTAGATCGGCGTGAAGTCGGGGCGGGTGGCTTCGAACAGCTGCTCGAAGCTGTCGATCACGAAGTAGGTCTGCTGGTAGGTGTCGATGCGGTAGCGCGTGCTCATCACGCGCTCCAGGCCGAAGCCGATGCGATTGGGCGAGGCCGAATCCAGTGAGTAGATGGATTCGCCCTTCGAGCTGACGATGCCGGCGCCGTAGATGCGCATGCCGTCCTTGGTGTTGATCAGGCCGAACTCCACCGTGTACCAGTACAGGCGCGTGAGGTTCATCAGCGCTTCGGGGCCGATGGCGAACGCCTTCATGCCGCCGCGGCCGTAGGCCTGCATGTAGTCGGCGAAGATCGGGTTGAGCAGCAGCGGCACGTGGCCGAACAGGTCGTGGAACAGGTCGGGCTCGCTGAGGTAGTCCAGCTGATCGGGCTTGCGGATCCACCAGCTCACCGGGAAGCGCCGGTTGGCCAGGTGGTCGAAGAACACTTCATCGGGCAGCAGGCCTTCCACGGCGACCAGCTCCCAGCCAGTGGTCTCGCCCAGCACCTTGTTCAGGTCGGCGAACTTCGGGATGCCGCCATCGCCCAGCCCGAAGCGCTCCACGCCGTCGAGGAATTCCTGGCAGGCGCGGCCGGGCAGCAGTTCGCGCTGGCGCTTGTAGAGGGTGTCCCACACCTCATGGTCCGTTCGGCTGTACTCCGCCCACGGCTGCTCCACGATGCCGGTGGCGTAGACCGGCACGTAGCCACGGTCGGTCTGATGGTGTTCGACGCGGCGGGGCGTGGTGCTCATGGCGGGCTCCTGGCTGCTGGGGCCGGGTGAAAGGGACGACTCAGCATAGGGCCGTTCCCGCGCACGAAGATTGTTTTGTTGCCGTTTGCTGGCCGATTTAAGCAATAATATTGCGCAACGGCGTCCCATTGCGGAAGTTCATTGCCATGCCCGATCTGGATCGTACCGACCTGCGCATTCTTGCCGTGCTCCAGAGCGACGGGCGCATCACCAATGCCGAGCTGGCCGAAAAGGTCAGCCTGTCGCCTTCGGCCTGCCTGCGCCGCGTGCAGCGGCTGGAGTCTGACGGCATCCTGACCGGTTACACCGCCCAGGTGGATCCTCAGGCGGTGGGGCTGGGGCTGGAGGCCTTCGTGCGCGTGCAGCTCACCAAACACGAAAGCGCGGCCGTGGAGCGCTTCGTGGAGCTGGTCAACGGCTGGGACGAAGTGGTGGCGTGCTATGCGCTCACCGGCGACATGGACTACCTGCTGCACGTATTCGTGGCGGACCTGCAGGATTTTTCGAGGTTCCTGCTCGACCGGTTGTTGAACGCTGCAGGCGTTGCTGACGTCAACTCCAGTTTTGTCCTGCGTACCGTGAAGCGATCCGCTGCTTTACCGCTGAATCCTGTGGAACGCTGAAGCACGTGCGTGGGGCACAGGATCGCCCCGACTAACGCTAAACTAACTGGACTGATGAGTACCCACACCGTTTCCGCCCCGGCCCGAGACCTGATGCGACCCCTGCGTTACGCCTGGCGCGTACCGCTGCTGCTGCTGCACATTGTGCTGGGCATCTTGCTGTGCGCCCTGGTACTGACCTGGAACCGCGACGCGGTGATGAAGGACGGCCGCGAGCCGTTCACGCATCGCCTGATCCGCTGGTGGTCCACCGCGCTGCTGCGGGTGTTCGGCCTGCGTTCGGTGCGGGTGGGCCAGCCGCTGGCCGACCCCGTGCTGTTCGTCGCCAACCACACCTCGTGGATCGACATCGAACTGCTGCACAGCCAGCGCGCGGCCTGCTTCGTCGCCAAGGCCGAGATAGCCAGCTGGCCGCTGGTGGGTTGGCTGGCGTCGGCGGGCGGCACGATCTTCCATCGCCGCGGCAGCAACCATTCGCTGGCAGCGGTGATGCAGGTCATGGTCGAACGGCTGCGCGGCGGGCGTTCGGTGGCGGTGTTTCCCGAAGGCGGCACGGGCCACAACGGCGTGCTGCGCGTGTTCCATGCGCGGATCTTCCAGGCGGCGCTCGACGCCGAGGTGCCGGTGCAGCCGGTGGCGCTGCGTTTTGCGCGCGACGGGCGCCGGGTGATCGATGCCGGCTTCCGCGAACACGAGAACTTCATGCAGAACTTCCTGCGCCTGCTCGGTGAAGCGCCGCTGGATGCGGAAGTGCATTTCCTCGAACCCGTGCCAGCCACGCCCGATGCGCGACGCCGCATGGCGGAGCTGTCGCGCGAACGTATCGCCCAGGCGCTGGAAGACCAGCCGAACCACGACAGCCGCGCATGACTCCGCCAAAGGGAAAGGATTTCCTGCCGCCGTGGCCGCTGCGCAGCGGCCACATCCAGACCATGCTGTCCTCCAGCGGCGTGCGTCGCGTGCTGCTGCCGAAGGCCGCGCAGACGGTGATGGAAGGCGCCGAGCCGGTCATGGTGAGTGGCGGTGACGGCGTGCGCCTCACCGGCGCCTACACCGCGCAGAAGGCGAAGCCGCAGTCGCGCGGCCTGGCCGTGCTGTTCCATGGCTGGGAAGGCAGCGTCGATTCCACCTATGTGCTGCAGACGGGAAGCCGCCTGCTGGCCGATGGCTGGGACATTTTCCGTCTGAATTTCCGCGATCACGGCGACAGCCATCATCTCAACGAGGCACTGTTCCATTCCTGCCGCATCGATGAAGTGGTGCACGCGCTTTGCGATATCGCGCAACGCTATCCACATCGGCCGATGGCCCTGGCGGGATTCTCGCTGGGCGGCAATTTCGCGCTGCGTGCCGCGTTGCGCGCGCCCGCGGCGGGTTTGCCGCTGAGCTATGCGCTGGCGGTGTGTCCGATCATCGATCCCAGCGAAGGCCTGTTCTCGCTGGAAGCCTCCGCGCCGTGGTTCTACCAGGCGTACTTCATGCACAAGTGGCGTCGCTCGTTGCAGGCCAAGCAGGCCGCGTTTCCGCAGCAGCAATACTTCGAACTGTCCGAGCTCAAGCAGAACCTGCGCGGCCTGACCGCGTCGCTGGTGGCGCGGCATACCGATTTCGGGTCGCTGGAAGCCTATCTGGACGGCTATTCGGTGGCGGGTCGTGCATTGGCCGACCTGCATGTGCCGGCGACGATCCTCACGGCGCGTGACGATCCCGTGATACCGGTGGACGCGTTCGAGAAGCTGGACCTGCCGGCCAACGTGGAACTGGACATCTCCACCTATGGCGGCCATTGCGGCTTCATTCGCGGCTGGGACATGACCAGCTTCACGGATGAGTACATTGCCGCGCGGTTCAACGCGGTCGCACCGTAGTATCCGTGTTCCGTGGCCGCCGTGAGCGTGCCGCGGATCCATCATTGATGATGGCGCTGCATGCACTTCCGCACGCAGCCGCGGGCGAATAATCCGTAGAGGAGAGGTGGATATGGCCATGCATGCCCAGGGCACCTTCGAGGTGAAGATCACGCCGCAATCCTTTGCGGAGGGCGTGGGCGATCCCAGCGTCGGGCGCATGGCGATCGAGAAGCACTTCAAGGGCGATCTCGAGGGCGTGGGCCGCGGTCAGATGCTGGCGGTGGGCACGGCGATCGACGGCTCCGCCGGGTATGTGGCGATGGAGCGTGTCCAGGTCATGTTGCATGGGCGCGAGGGCAGCTTTGCGTTGCAACACAACGGCGTCATGAATCGCGGCACGCCCCAGCTGTCGATCACCATCGTGCCCGATTCGGGCACCGACGGACTGAGCGGTATCGCCGGCACGCTGACCATCCGCATCGCCGATGGCGTGCATCACTACGAGCTGGCGTATTCGTTGCCTGACGTTCCCTAGCCAAGTGATTGCACGGCGGTCGTTTTCCGCGTTGCACGCGTTCGGTCGTCCACGCCCGCGAAGCATTGCCATCATTCCGTCGTGGAAGGTGAACGGCCGTCGCGCTACGCTTCAGCCTTTCCACCACCCGGAGGCTTGATCATGCGTCGCTGGATGTTCGCACTGTTTGGCCTCCTGGCCGTCCACACGGCCAGCGCGGCGCCGCAGCTGGACAAGCTCACGCTGCCCAAGGGTTTCCACATCGCCGTCTACGCCGACGACGTGGCCAATGCACGCGAAATTACCCTGGGCGCGAAGGGCACCGTGTTCGTGGGCTCCAACAATGCGGGCAAGGTGTATGCGCTGACCGACAGCAACGGTAGCGGCCACGCCGACAAGGTGCGCGTGGTCGCGAGCGGCCTGCAGTTGCCGGTAGGTGTCGCGTTCCGCAACGGCGATCTCTACATTTCCGCGGTCAGCAAGATCTACGTGCTGCGCGATATCGAGAATCATCTGGATGATCCGCCGAAGCCGGAAGTGGTGTACGACAAGTTTCCGACCGAAACGCACCATGGCTGGAAGTTCATCGCGTTCGGTCCCGACGGCAAGCTCTACGTGCCGATCGGCGCGCCATGCAACATCTGCGACAAGGGCAAGGACTACGCCAAGATCACGCGCATGAATCCGGATGGCAGTGGCCTGGAAGATGTCGCCTACGGCATCCGCAATACGGTCGGCTTCGATTGGCAGCCGGGCACGAAGCAGATGTGGTTCAGCGACAACGGACGCGACCTGCTGGGCGACGAGGTGCCCAGCGACGAGCTCAACCGCCTGTCGCACACCGGCGAGCATTTCGGCTATCCGTACTGCCACCAGGGCGACACGCTCGACCCCGAGTTCGGCAAGGGCAAGAACTGCAAGGACTACACGCCGCCAGTGCTGAAGCTGGGCGCGCACGTCGCGTCGCTGGGGTTGCGCTTCTATGAAGGCAAGCAGTTTCCCGCCAGCTACAAGGGCGCGATCATCGTCGCCGAGCACGGTTCGTGGAACCGCACCAAGAAATCCGGCTATCGCGTGATGACGGTGCGTCTCAACGGCAACAAAGTGCTCTCGTATGAACCGCTGATCGAAGGCTTCCAGCAGAACGAGACCGCCTGGGGCCGTCCGGCGGACGTGCAGCCGCTGCCCGATGGCAGCCTGCTGGTGAGCGACGACCTTGCCGGCGCGATCTACCGCGTGACTTATCAGCCCTGACGCAAGGCCGCGTCCGCTAGGATGCGGCGCGACGCTTACGAGACCTCTGCAGGAGAAACACCGTGCAACTGCGCAGCGACAATTTCACCCACGGGCAACCGATTCCGCCTGCCAATGCGTTCTGCAAGATCGGACAGCCGGTGGCGCTCTCCGACAACCTGAGCCCGCATCTGGCATGGAAGGAAGCGCCGCTCGCGACGCGTTCGTTCGTGCTCATGTGCATCGATTTCGACGTGCCCAGCAAGCCCGACGACGTCAACAAGGAGGGCCGCACCGTGCCGGCCGATCTGCCGCGCGTGGAGTTCGTGCACTGGTTGATGGCCAACATCCCGGTGGAATGCGGCGAGCTGACGGAAGGCGCCTGCAGCGACGGCATCGTGGCGCACGGCAAGCGTGCGCCGTACGGTCCGCCAGGCAGCGTGCAGGGCCTCAACGATTACACGGGCTGGTTTGCCGGCGATGCGGACATGAAGGGCGAATACCTGGGTTACGACGGTCCGTGCCCGCCGTGGAACGATTCGCTGATCCACCACTACCACTTCCGCCTGTATGCGCTGGACGTGGAACACCTGAAGCTCGCCGACGGCTTCACCGTGGCCGAATTGAGGGCCGCGATGGACGGACACGTACTGGCCGAAGCGGAGTTGATGGGCACCTATACGCTCAATCCCGCGCTCGCCTGAACAGCGTGAACGGGACACAACATGGCGCGGGCGAGCCGGGATTTTCACGCGCACAAGGCATGGGCTGTGGATGAATGACACGGGGCGAAGCACTGCCCCGTCGAGAGGAAAGCCCCATGCTGCACTACGCCCTGGTATTTCTGGTCATCGCCATCATCGCGGCCCTGTTCGGCTTCACGGGAATCGCCGGCACGGCAGCCGGTATTGCCAAGATCCTGTTCATCATCTTCTTGATCCTCGCCGTGATCGCCTTCTTTCGCCGCGCTAGCTGATCGAACGGCGTATCGGGGCTCGCCAGCCCCGATACGCGGCCGCTAGTCTGGCCATATCGCACAACGCTCACCGGAGAACCTCATGAACAAGCAGGTCCAGGCGCCAGAGGACATTGGCAGTACTGCTGCCGAGCGCATCGAAGATCGTGCCGAGCGCATCAAGCAGGCCACCTCCAGCGCAGTAACGAACACCAAGGAAGCCGTCGAGCGCGCTGCCGACCACGTCGAGGAAGGCCTGCATCGCGCCACCGACAAGGCTGCCGACGCCGCCACGCGCGCGACCGAGAAGGCCGACGAATATCGCCAGCGTGGCCGCGAAGCCTACGACGACGCCATCGACCGTGCCGACGAATGGCTCGATCGCGCACGCGAGTACGTCCGTGAGAAGCCGGTGCAGTCCGTGGCGATCGCGCTTGGCGCGGGCTGGCTGCTTGGCCGCATACTTCGTCGCTGACGCGACGAGGGCAACGGATGGATCAGACCGAAAGCGGCAGCAACGCGGGGGCACCCGACGAATCACCGGCTCCGCCTCCACCGCCCGGTCTGCTGGACGATCTGGGACGGTTCGGTCGCGCCCTCCATACCTTGTTCGGCGCGCAGCTGCGACTGCTGGCGTCGGAGCTCGGCCTGGCGCGCAGCGCGGTGCATTGGCTGCTCGCGGCCGCGCTGGTCGCGATGGTGGCCGCAGTAGGCCTGGGCATCACCCTGCTGGGCCTGGCGGGATGGCTGCTGGCGCAATGGTTCGGCTCCTGGGCATGGGCGCTCGCGGCGCTGGCGCTGCTGGAGCTGGGCATCCTGGTCGGCGCCATCGTGCTGTTCCGGCGCTGCATGCACTGGATGACCCTGCCCGCGACGCGCGGCGAGTGGAATGCGATGATGCGCGAGGTCCTGCATCGTCCCGAATCGCAGGGTGATACCCGCTCCGAGGATGCGCCATGAGCCTCTTGAAGCAGCTGCAGGCCGTACGTAGCGCACAAGCGCGCGCGCAGGACGCCCGCCACGAACTGGCCGTGCCGACCCATGCCTTGCTGTCGAGGGGCCAGCGCTATCCGCTGACCACGGTGGGCGCAGCCGCGGGCGCGGGCTTCGTGCTGGGCCAGCTCGATGTGCATCCGCTGCGCGTGCCGGGCCTGGGCGCGCTGCTCAGCGGTACGGCCGCCGAACTGGTCGGGCAGGGCGCGCGCCTGCTGGCCGAATTCGCGCAGGACAGCTTCGACCCTTCATGAACGTCGTCGACCCCACTTCAACGCCTCCCCCTGCCGAGGGAGAGGTGCGGACCGTCGCGGTGGAGGCCATGGTGCCTCCTCGCCAGCCGCGCCAGGACGTGATGCGCGTGATACGTACGCAGAGCGCGCGACGCCACCTTCGCGGCATCCGCATCGTGCTCAACATCTTCGTCATGCTGGCGCTGCTCTATACCGTCACGCTGACCAAGCAGCTGCTGATACCGCTCGTGCTGGCTTCGTTCATCGGGCTTGCCCTCAATCCCATCGTGGCGCGCGGCGCGCAGTGGCACATCCCGCGCTGGCTGGGCGCGAGCGTGCTGATGATCGGGCTGATCACCGGCATCGGCGCGGGCGTGGGCATGCTGGCGCAGCCGGCTATGGGCTGGTTCCACGAGGCGCCGACCGCGATCCGCAGCTTCGTACCCAAGCTGCGCACCTTCACGCAGCCGTTCGAAGCGGCGAACCGCGCGACGCAGAGCCTGTCGGGACAGGTACGCAGCCAGGTGGTGCAGCAACCGCCGCCGCTGTCCATCAGCGCCTGGGATGTCGTCGCCACCACGCCGAAAGTGCTGGCAGGCGTGCTGACCGTGGTGCTGCTGGTGTTCTTCTTCCTCATCTATGGCGACGTGATGCTGCGGCGGCTGGTGGAGGCATCGCCGAGCTTCGGCTACAAGCGGCACGCGGTGTCGATCGTGCGCAGCATCCAGTACGAAGTCTCGCGCTACATCCTCACCGCAACACTCATCAACATGGGCCTGGGCGCGATCACTGCCGGCATGCTGTGGCTTTACCACATGCCCGATCCCCTGCTGTGGGGCACGGTGGCGATGCTGGCGAACTACATTCCCTATGTGGGCGCCATCACCACCACCACGGTGCTGGCCATAGTTGGCCTGCTCAATTTCAACGATGCCGGCGCCGCGCTGCTGCCGGCACTCACCTTCGCCGGCATCACGGCGCTGGAAGGCAACGTGATCACGCCGCTGATCCAGGGCCACCGCATGCGGCTGAGCCCGATCGCGATCCTGCTGTGGCTGCTGATCTGGGGCTGGTTGTGGGGTATCCCCGGCGCGCTGCTCGCCGTGCCGATGCTGACCAGCGCCAAGCTGGTGGCCGAGCGCGTGCGCGGCTGGGCGTGGTTTGCGCGGATGGTGCAGCGCTGATGGCCGCGTTGGTGGTGCGGGATCTCGCCGCCAGCGAGTTCGACGCGTGGAAACCGCTGTGGGATGGCTACAACGCCTTCTACGGGCGCAGTGGCGAGACGGCGCTGCCGGAGGCGATCACGCAGTCGACCTGGGCACGCTTCTTCGATGCCAACGAACCCGTGCATGCACTGGTCGCCGAGCGCGATGGCCAACTGCTTGGCCTGGCGCACTATCTGTTCCACCGCAGCACCACCAGCATCGGCAACAACTGCTATCTGCAGGACCTGTTCACCGTGGAAGCCGCACGCGGCCTGGGCGTGGGCCGTGCCTTGATCGAGGCAGTGTACGAACGCGCGCGACAGGCCGGTTCGCCGCGCGTGTACTGGCAGACGCATGAAACCAACGCCACGGCCATGCAGCTCTACGACAAGGTCGCGGACCGTTCGGGATTTGTGGTGTACCGCAAGCTGCTGTAGCGTCGATGCAACACGGATGACGAGTGTTTCCGATGCGCGCTGCAGCCACCGCAACCCTCCCCACGATTCCCTGGATCACGCGCATCACGGCGCTGCTGTTGCTGGGATCGACTCTCGCATCGCCCGATCCGGCGCGAGCCAGCACTGAACCGTCACTATGCGCACCGTCGCCATCGGTAGCTGATGTCGAAGTCCGCCACACGACGTTGGCCGGCGTTCCCGCCATCGTGCGTATTCCGAAGCAGGTGAGCCGGGCGCCGATCGTCCTGTGGCATGGCTTCGGGCCACCCGCCAGCGAATCCGCAATGATGGCGGCCTTGCCGCTCGACGACGTGCCGGCGGTGAAGGTGTATCTCGGTCTTCCGTTCTTCGGCGAGCGCGCCTTGCCGGGCGGCATGAAGGAACTCGCACGACGCCAGAGCGAGGACCTGGGCCTGCAGGTCTTCAAGCCGGTGGTCGTGGGCGCCGGCGACGAGCTGCCGCATGTAGTCCAGGCGCTGGCGCAGCAGGGTTGCCTGCGACGCGACGAAGCCGTTGGGCTGGTGGGCTTTTCGGCCGGCGGCGCGGCCGCGCTCTATGCGATGTCGCAACGCCAGGTCAGCGTCGATGCCGCGGTGTTCATCAATCCATCGACGGGGCTGAAGGCTTCGGTGCAGGCGTACGAGCAGGCGACCGGCCGCACCTATGCGTGGTCACCCGCATCGCGCGAACTGGCGCAGCGGACGGATGCGATTCACCATGTCGCCGAGATCGCCAAGGGCTCGCCGTCGCCCGCGTTGCTTTTCCTGCAAGGCGCCGACGATTCTGTCATCGATGCGCATGCCCTGGCCGACCTCGACGAACAGCTGAAGCCGTTGTATCGCGATCACGCGCAACGCCTGCAGTTCACGCGCCTGCCGGGCGTAACCCATCAATGGGCCGCCGATCCGCAGGCGCTCGCCACCGTGCGCAAGGCGGTGGCGGCTTGGTTCATCGGTCAGTGAGCCTGCGTCCGCCCGCGATCAATGGTCGATGCCATGGGCCTTCAGCACATCGCTGATGTCGAACAGCCAGAGGTTGCGTGAGCCGTTGAGCGGCGCTTCCAGCCGGCGCTGCAGCGAAGCGATGTCGTCGCGGCTCTTTGGAAAACGCATCTCGGCCTGGCGGTTGCTGGCGACATACAGCTCGCCGAAGCGGCGACCCAGCGATGGCGCGTTTTCCAGGGACGGGCTGTTGACGTCGCCATCCAGATGCACCGGCTTGCCCCAGCGGCCCTGGGCATCGCGGAAGGCGATGTAGAGATCGGCGCTGCCGAGCGAGTCGCCTTCGTTGCCGGCGTAGACCACAAAGCGCTGCTGCGGGTCGATGCACGGATCCATGCGGTTGTGCTCCGTGTCACCCAGGTCCACGCGTTGCGGCGCGGCGTAGCCGTTGCCGGTGCGCCGCGCGACATAGATCTGGTAGAGCTTGCCCGAATCGTCGCGGTGCGCCGAAAAGTAGACATCGCCGTTGGCCGCCACCGACGGGTTGTAGATCATCGCGCCATCGTTGTGCGCACCGTCGACGTGCACGGGTTCGCCCCAACGGCCATCGGCCTGTTGCTCCACATACCAGAGATGGGTTCCCGCGAAATGCTGCCCGTTCATCTCGGCCGTGACAGGCGCATCGCCCGGGTGTGGCGGTCGGTTGGATACGAAGAAGAGCCGCTTGCCGTCCGGCGACAGCGCCGGCTCCGAGTCGTGCCATTGACCGGAGAACGGCACCACTTCGGGCATCGACCAACGCCCATCGCGCTGATGCGAGGCGAGGATGGTGTCGTCCTTCTCGGCGAAATCCGAGCGCATGAAATAAAGCGTATGGCCGTCCGGGCTGATCGCCGCCGAAGTTTCCTGCAGGCCGGTGGAAATCACGCCCGGCCCTACCAGTTCGCCGGCGTGGGCAGTGGCCAGGGCGGAAACGGCGATGGCGATCGAGAGCGCGAGGGTGAGCGACTTGCGTGACATGGGGGCGTCCTATGCGTGGCGTGGAGTGCGCGCCAAGCATCCGCGACGCATGCACGGAGCGCAGCGGTTCCGTGTCGGGCGGTTGGCTGGCGGGGACGAGCGGTCGCCCGCTCGCCACGGACGGTTCACGCCATGCCGAGCGCGCGTCGCGCCTGCATGCGGAAGCGGCGGCTCAGGTTGAGCCGCGTGCCGTCGCGCAACACCACTTCCGCGCTGCCCTGGAACAGCGGGTGCACTTCGCGGATGCGTTCCACGTTCACCACGATGCCGCGGTGGATGCGCAGGAAACGGGAAGGATCCAGCGATGCGAGCAGCTGCCGCAGCGACTCGCGGTGCAAGTAACTCGCCGCACCTGCGCGGATGTGCACGTAGTTGCCGTCGGCGCGCAGCCAGTCGATGTCGTCCACCGGAATCACGCGAATATGCTCGCCGTGCTGCACGCTCAGGCGCTGGAGGTAAGGGCTGGGCGTTGGCGCCGCCGCCCGCGGTGCCAACGGCAGCGCATGAAGTCCCTGCCAATGCCGGCGCACGCGCGCCATGGCCTGATCGAAGCGCTCCTGATCGATCGGCTTGAGCACGTAGTCGATCGCATCGGCATCGAAGGCGCGCAGCGCGTGCTGGCCGAATGCCGTGGCGAACACCACCATCGGCGCGGTGTCGCGTTTCAGGCCATGCAGCAGCTTGAAGCCGTCCATGCCGGGCATGCGGATGTCGAGAAACAGCAGATCGGGATCCAGCGCGCGTATCGCTTGCTGCGCTTCGACGGCATTGCCGCATTCGCCCACGATCTCCACATCCGGATGCGAAGCGAGCGCCTGCCGTATCGCAAGCCGCGCCAGCACCTCGTCGTCGACCAGCAGCGTGCGGATCGGCGGCGCGCTCATGCCGCGCACTCGCGGTAGGGAAAGCGCATCTCCACGCGCGTGCCGCCATTGGTGCGGCGTTGCAGCTCCAGCGTGGCGTCGTTGCCAAACAGCATGTCGAGTCGCGTGCGCGTATTGCCCAGGCCCAGGCCATCGCGTGGCCCCTCGGGCGGCAGGCCGATGCCGTCGTCATCGACGCGCAGCAGCAGCGAGTCGCCATCGCGGCGTGTCACGATGTGCAGCGTGCCGCGCTCGGTCTTGTCGAGCAGGCCGTGGCGCAACGCGTTCTCCACCAGCGGCTGCAGGATCATGTTGGGCACCAGCGCACGCACCGTGTCTGTGGCGACATCCAGGTGCGTGGTCAGGCGATCCTGGAAGCGCACCTGCTGGATGCCGAGGTAACACTGCAGGAACTCCATTTCGCGCGACAACGGCACCTGCTGCGCATGGCGTTCCTCGAGCGTGAGCCGCAGGAAATCGCTGAGGCGCGCGATCATCAGCCGCGCCTGCACGGGATCGGCCAGCGCCAGCGCGGAGATCGCGTTGAGCGTGTTGAACAGGAAGTGCGGCTGCAGCTGCACGCGCAGCGTCTGCAGCTGCGACTGCACCAGCTGGGTTTCCAGCTGCGAGTTGCGCAGGCGCTCGTCGCGCAGGCGGCGCTGCGAGTCGATGGCGCGCAGCACCACCAGCAGCACGCCGTAGGTGATCCATGCCAGATGGAAGTTGTACGCGAACTGCATGCGCATGAAGGCGCCGAGGGTCAGTTGCGGCTCGGAAAGCGGCGGTCCGCACAGCTGCCAGTAGATCGCCTGCATCATCAGCACCTGCAGCGTCGCCAGCACCACGCTCACGGGCAGGTGCACGGCGAAGAAGCGGCCCCAGCCGTGGCTGGCGGTGCGTCGACCGAGCGATGCCACCAGCGGCGTCAGCAGCATCCACAGGTAGAAGTTGGTGAAGTTCCACGCCAGCGGGCGATACCACACCACCGGCATGCCCTCGCTGATGGAGGAAAGGATGGCGCTGGCCGTGTAGGAGCCGGCCAGCAGCGTCCAGAAGGCAAAGGCCAGCCCTTGGGTTTTCCAGCGTGGCACGCTCATCGAGTTGGACACGCGAAGCCTCCCGGGCGCCGGCCGCAACGGCGGATCGCCGCAGTGTGGCGGCCCTTCAGGCGCGATGACAGTGCCTGAAGGCGTGCCCGGTTTGTCATCCGGTCGTGCACGCCGACGGCGCCGCGGGCGCGGTTTCGCCGTGCGCCTCCAGCCAGGGCAGCAGCGAAATACTCCAGATGTGATCATCGCCCTTCGCTGCCGGCGCGGAGCCGTCAGGCGGCGTCGCGCGGTCGCTGGAGTAATACAGCGTTCGGTGGTCGCAACCCAGCTGCGAACCCATGCTGTGCGTGCCGCCGTTCACGGCATCGCCCAGGTCCTGCGGCTCGGACCAGTTCTGCGCGGTGTGGAACGAGATGGCCAGCCGATAGGGCTGCTTGGGGTCGACCTTGATGCTGAACACCATGAAGGAGCGATCCGGCGCGATGGCGACGTCGCGGATCTGCGCCCGCTTGTCGCCCACCGCCACCACGTAGGGTGCCGTGTAGTGGCCGTTCTCGTAGGCGGCATGCAGCGGACGCAACACGCCGTCGGGTGCGCAGCCGATGTAATAGATGCTGCCGTCCTGCGCGATGCTGGGCGCGAACGTGCTGTTGCAGGTGTTCACCGCATCGGGAAGGCGCAGGGGTTCGCTCCAGCCGTCGCCCTTGCGATCCACGCGCCACAGGTTCATGCCCTGGCCCTTGAAGACCTTGCCGTTGCGCACGGCGTCGATGGGCTGGCCGTCCTTGGTTGCGGGCCGGTTCGACGCGAACACGAGGAAGGATCCATCCGGCGCCATGCTCGGATCGCCATCGCGCCAGTGGCCGGAGAACGATGCCACCACTGGAGCCGACCATTGCCCGTTCACGCGCCGCGACGCCATCACCGACGCGCCCTGGTCCGAGCCGCGCATGAAGTACACGGTGTTGCCATCCGGCGTGAACGCCGGCGAGACCGCATCGCCGTGATCGCCCGGGATGAAGAGCGTGGGAGCGTCGGGCGAGACGGTGATCAGTGGCGAGATCAGCACCAGCACGACGCAGATCATCTGTTGCCACATGGCTAGTCTCCTGGATGCGCGACGAGAGCGGACAGCGCATCACGCTAGGGCGCCGCGCGGGCGGCGTCATCGCTTCTGTGACAAACGGCGTGCTGGCGTCCACGAGCGGTAGGCCGCTGCGGGCGAACGGCGTCAATGGTCCGCGACGCGTATCACCAGCTTGCCGAAGTTGCGGCCCTGGAGCAGGCCGATGAAAGCGTCAGGCGCGTGCTCCAAGCCATCCACCACGTCCTCGCGAACCTTCACGCGGCCGCTGGCGATCCATTCGCCCATGTCGCGGCGGAATGCTTCGAAGCGGGCCGCGTAATGGTCGAGGATGATGAAGCCTTCCATACGGATGCGCTTCTGCAGGATGGCGGAAGTCACCGCAGGCAGTCGGTCCGTGCCGGTGTGGACGTCGTCGTCGTTGTAGTGCGCGATGAAACCGCACACCGGTACACGCGCGTGCAGGTTGAGCAGGGGCAGCACGGCGTCGAAGACCGCGCCGCCGACATTCTCGAAATAGACGTCGATACCGTCGGGGCAGGCAGCGGCGAGTTGCTCGGCGAGCCGTGCATCGTGGCGATCCAGGCAGGCATCGAAGCCGAGTTCGTCCACCGCGTGGCGGCACTTGTCCGCGCCGCCGGCAATGCCGACCACGCGCGCGCCCTTGAGCTTGGCGATCTGGCCTACGACAGCGCCGACTGCTCCCGTTGCCGCCGCCACCACCACGGTTTCACCGGGCTTGGGCTGGCCGATGTCCAGCAGGCCGACATACGCGGTGAACGCGGGCATGCCCAGGCCGCCCAGCGCCAGCGATGGCTGGGAGATCTCGCCCAGCGCCGTCAGGTCCTTCCCGTCGGACAACGCATAGTCCTGCCAGCCCGCGTTGCCGAGCACCAGTTCGCCAGCGCGGAACTGCGGATGCTTCGAGGCGACGACGCGATTGACCGTGCCACCCACGACGGGTTCGCCCAGCGGCACCGCCGAGGCGTAGCTCGTGCCGCGCTCGTCCATCAGGTTGCGCATGTACGGGTCGAGCGAGAGATAGAGCGTGCGCAGCAACACCTGGCCATCGCCCGGTTCGGGGATCGCCGCTTCCTCCAGGCGCAGGTCGTGCGGCGAAGGTTGGCCCTGCGGGCGGGAGACCAGCACGATGCGGCGATTGCGGGTGTTGCTCTGTGGCATGTCGAATTCCCTTCGTGGTTGGATCACCAGTCGATGCGCTGGCGATCGCGGAAAAAACCGCCGTTGATGGCCGGTCGCGCGGGCAGCATCGCCGCCCACACGATACCGGCGGCACCTTCGGCCACCGGACGTCCACCGTGGCCGCCCATGTCGGTGGCCACCCAGCCGGGGCACACGGCATTTACCAGGATGCCGCTGCCCGCAAGCTCCGTCGCGAGCATGCGCGTGTGGCTGTTGAGTGCCGCCTTGGAAACGCGATAAGCGGGGCAGGCGCTGCCTTCGCTGTCGATCGCGCCGCAGCCGCTGGAGACGTTGACGATGCGGCCGTAACCGTGGCGCTGCATCAGCGGCAGCATGGCCTCGGTGAGTTGCCACGCGCCGATCAGGTTGGTTTCCAGCGCCTGTCGCACGAGGTCAACGTTCACCGACGAGGGATCGTCGTCGATGTCGAAGTAGGCGCCGGCGTTGTTGACGAGGATGTCGAGCCGACCGTATTCGCCATCGATGCGCGCGGCGAGTTCGCGGACATCCTGCACGGAAGTCACGTCCAGTTTTACCGGAACCACCGTGCCGCCTTCGCGGCGCAATTGCCGTGCGGCCTTCTCGCCGAGCAGCGGCTTGCGCGCGCCCAGCAGCACGGTGACGCCCTGCGCTGCGAGTTGCCGCGATACCTCATAGCCGAGGCCGCGGTTCGCACCGCTGACCAGCGCGATGCGCTGCGACGGCTCCGGTTCGGCCGCCCCCGTGCGGCGACGCGGCCTCCCCGGAAACGCCACCGCGTTCATGGCGCGGCGGCCAGCTGGTCGCAACGCTCGCTGGCGCAGGCTTGCCAGCCGCCGCCCAGTGCCTTGTACACCGACACGGCACGCAGGTTGATCGCCGCCTGTGCATCGGCCAGCGAGTCTTCCGCCGCCAGCTGGGTGCGTTCGGCATCCAGCAGCTGCAGGAAGTCGGCGGCACCTTCGTTGTAGCGGATGCGCGCCAGATCGGCGGCGCGGCGGCTCTGCGTCACCTGGTCTTCCAGCTTGAGCACGCGCTCACGCTGCAAGTTGTAGCCGACGATGGCGTTGTCCACGTCTTCCAGCGCCTGCAGCACCGTGCGCTGGTAGTTGGCGAGCGCAGCGTCGTTGCGTGCCTCGCTGGCCTTCACGTTGGAACGCACGCGCTCCACGTTGAGGCCCGACCAGCTGATGCTCGGCGCGATCGACCAAGCGCGCGAGGCCGCACCGCCGAAGTCATTGCTGCGGCCGGCGAGGAAGCCGAGAAAGCCGCCCAGCGAGATATGCGGGTAGTAGTCGGCCTTGGCCACGCCGATGCGTGCATTGCTGGCGGCAAGCTCGCGCTCGGCCACGCGCACGTCGGGACGACGCTGCAGCACATCGCCGGCGCCGCCGATGGAAAGCGCCACGTCGATCGGCTTGAACGACTTCGCCGACAGGTCGATGTCGAGTTCACCCGGGCGTTCGCCCAGCAGCACGGCGAGGCGTGCCGTGTCGTTCTGCGCGAGCGTCTGCAACGAAGGCAGCTGCGCTTCCACCGCGCTCAGGCGCGCGGTGGCGCTGGCCACGTCCTGCTCGGAGCCGGTACCGGCATCGAGGCGAGCGCGGATGAGCTTCAACGACTGACGCTGGTTCTCGATGTCGCGATTCGCCACGTCGATGCGCAGCTGCACGCCACGCAGGTCGAAGTAGTAGCGCGCGACCTCGGCGAACAGGGTCACCTGCGCGTCGCGCAGCGAGGCTTCGCTGGCGCCCGCGTCTGCACGCGCCGCTTCCACCGAACGGCGCACGCCGCCGAACAGGTCGATCTCCCAGCTCGCATCGAACCCGGCCTGGTAGCTGGTGACGGTGGTGCGCTGGTCGGTGAAGCCGGGCTGCTGGCCGCGGCTGCGCGAGTAATTGGCGACCGTTTCGACGTCCGGGATCTGCTGCGACTTCGCCACGCCCAGCATCGCACGCGATTCACGCAAGTGGGCGTAGGCGATCTTGAGATCCGGCGCATTCGCCGCGGCGCGCTGGATCAGCGCGTCGAGCGTCGGGTCGTTGAACTGCTTCCACCAGTCGGCCTGGAAGTTCGTCGTCGACTCGTGCGCATCGACGCCCTGCACGACCGGCGGGGTTTCCTGCGGTGCGTGGTAGTCCGGGCCGACGCTGACGCAGCCGGAGAGCATGATGGCTGCGGCGATGGCGGTGGCACGCTTTGCTCCCTCTCCCCGCCGGGGAGAGGGTTGGGGTGAGGGGTCGGGGCTTGCGGCGAGATCCATAAAGCCGACGTGGCCCTTTTCAAGGAACTCGCGAGATTGGCCCCTCACCCCGGCCCTCTCCCCAAAGGGGAGAGGGAGAAGTGTGGCTAGGAGGTTTTTCAACGAAGACATATCAATGCTCCTCGATAAGGTTGCCGGCCTGCGCGAGGCGCGCGGCCTTGCGGGCGCGGCGGCGTTCGCTCATGCGTTCGCCCCAGCCGCGCACCAGCACGTAGAACAGCGGCGTGAAGATCAGGCCGAAGAAAGTGACGCCCAACATGCCGGAGAACACCGCCACGCCCATCGCGTGACGCATCTCTGCACCGGCACCATGCGACGTCACCAGCGGCACCACGCCCATGATGAAAGCGAACGAGGTCATCAAGATCGGGCGCAGTCGCAGGCGGGCGGCTTCCAGCACGGCCTGCACGCGGTCCATGCCTTCGAGGATCTGCGCTTCGCGGGCGAACTCCACGATCAGGATCGCGTTCTTGCACGCCAGGCCCACCAGCACGATCAGGCCGATCTGGGTGAAGATGTTGTTGTCGCCACCGGAAAGCCACACGCCCGAGATGGCGGACAGCAGCACCATCGGCACGATCAGGATCACCGCCAGCGGCAGCAGCAGGCTTTCATACAGCGAGGCCAGCACCAGGAACACCAGCAGCACGCACAACGGGAACACCAGCACCGCGGTATTGCCGGCGAGGATCTGCTGATAGGTCAGCTCGGTCCACTCGAACGTCATGCCGTTGGGCAAGTTGTCCTTGGCGAGCTTCTCGATCGCCGCCTGCGCCTGGCCACTGCTGAAGCCCGGTGCCGGACCACCGTTGATCTCGGCCGTCGGATAACCGTTGTAGTGCTGCACGCGATCCGGGCCGACGGTCTGGTTCACCGTAAGGAACGAACCCAGCGGAATCATTTCACCCGAGGCGCTGCGCGTCTTGAGCTGCAGGATGTCGCTGGCTTCGTGGCGGAACTTCGGCTCCGCCGACACGTTCACCTGGTAGGTGCGGCCGAAGCGGTTGAAGTCGTTCACGTAGAGCGAGCCGAGGTAGGCCTGCATGGTCTGGTACACATCGGCCAGGTCCACGCCCTCGGCCTTCGCCTTCTCGCGATCCACGTCCGCATCGATCTGCGGCACGCTCACCTGGTAGCTGGAGAACAGGCCTGCCAGCGTCGGCACCTTAGTGCTCGCACCAATCAGGTTCTGCGTCTGCTTGTACAGCTCCTCGAAGCCGGCATCGGAACGATCTTCCACCTGCAGGCGGAAACCACCGATCGTGCCCAGGCCATTTACCGGCGGCGGCGGGAAGATCGCGATGTACGCATCCTGGATCGCCGCATACTTCTGCTGCAGCGCCGCCGTGATGGCACCGGCCGACAGCGAGGCGTCACGACGTTCCTCAAACGGCTTGAGCGTCACGAACACGATGCCGGAGTTGGTGCTGTTGGTGAAGCCATTGATCGACAAGCCCGGGAACGCCACGGCACTTTCCACGCCCGGCTGCTTGAGCGCGATATCGCTCATGCGGCGGATCACGTCTTCCGAACGATCCAGCGAAGCTGCATCCGGAAGCTGCGCGAACGAAACCAGGTACTGCTTGTCCTGCGGCGGCACGAAACCGGTCGGAACGTGGGCAAAGCCGAACAGGCCGAGCAGCACCAATCCACCGTAGATGATCAGCGCGATGGAACCCGAGCGAAGGATGCGCTTCACGCCACCCACGTAACGGTTCGCACTGGTCACGAACAGGCGGTTGAACGGACGGAACAGCCAGCCGAAGCCGCGATCGATCCACAGGCTGAGCTTGTCCTTCGGCGCGTCGCGGTCCTTCAACAGCAGGGCGGCGAGCGCGGGGCTCAGGGTCAGCGAGTTGAACGCCGAGATCACCGTGGAGATGGCGATGGTCAGCGCGAACTGGCGATAGAACTGGCCGGTGAGGCCGCTGATGAACGCCGCCGGCACGAACACCGCGCACAGCACCAGCGCCGTGGCCACGATGGGTCCGGTCACTTCCTTCATGGCCTGGCGTGTCGCCTCCTTGGGCGACAGGCCATGTTCGATATGGCGCTCGACGTTTTCCACCACCACGATGGCGTCGTCGACCACGATGCCGATGGCCAGCACCAGGCCGAACAGCGACAGCGCGTTGAGCGAAAAGCCCGCCAGCAGCATCACCGCGAACGTACCGATCAGCGACACGGGCACGGCGACCAGCGGGATGATCGAGGCGCGCCAGGTCTGCAGGAACAGGATCACAACCAGCACGACGAGCGCGATGGCTTCGAACAGCGTATGCACCACCGCTTCGATCGAACCGCGCACGAACACGGTCGGGTCGTAGACGATCTGGTAGTCCACGCCCTGCGGGAAGTCCTTCTTCAGGTCCGCCATCATGGCGCGAACTTCATCGGAGATCTGGATCGCGTTGGAGCCCGGGCGCTGGAAGATCGGCAGTGCCACGGCCGGCTGGTTGTTGAGCAGGCTGCGCAGAGCGTAGCTGTTGGAACCCAGTTCCACGCGGGCTACGTCGCGCAGGTGCACGAAGGAGCCACTGGCATCCTTGCGCACGATGATGTTGAGGAAGTCCTCTTCGTTGACCAGTCGGCCCTGCGTGTTGATGTTGAGCTGGAACGCCGAATTGGTCGGTCCCGGCGGCGCATTCAGCGCACCGGCGGCCACGGTAATGTTCTGCTCCTGGATCGCATGCACCACGTCGCCCGTGGTCAGCTGGCGCGAAGCGAGGCGCTCCGGGTCCAGCCACACGCGCATGCTGTATTCGCCGGCGCCGAAGATCTGCACGTCGCCCACGCCGTTGAGGCGTGCCAGCTGGTCCTTGATGTGCAGGCGCGCGTAGTTCGACAGATACAGCATGTCGTAGCGCTGGTCCGGCGAGATCAGGTGAACCACCATGGTGAGGTCGGGTGAGCTCTTTTGCGTGGTGACGCCAAGTCGCTGCACTTCCTCGGGCAGGCGTGGCAGCGCCTGCGACACGCGGTTCTGCACCTGCACCTGCGCGTTGTCCAGGTCGGTGCCCAGCGCGAAGGTGACGGTGAGCGTCATCGCGCCGTCGCTGGTGGACTGCGAGCTGGTGTAGAGCATGCCTTCTACGCCGTTGATCTGTTCTTCCAGCGGCGTGGCGACGGTTTCGGCGATCACCTTGGGGTTCGCGCCGGGATAGGAAGCGCGCACCACCACGGTCGGCGGCACCACTTCGGGGTATTCACTGATCGGCAGCTTGAACAGCGCGATGCTGCCAGCGATGACGATCAGCACGGAGAGGACGCCAGCCAGGATCGGCCTGTCCACGAAATATTGGGCGAGTTTCATTGCATTCGTCCTGGTTGCTCTAGGCACCATTCCCGCGCGAGGCGGGGACTTGGGGAGCCTTGTTCGCGAAATGCGAGGACAAAGCGTCCCTGGCCCTCTCCAAAGAGAGGGCTTCCACTTCCAACCGATAACTTTTCCGAGTCGTCATCCCGACGTAGGCCGGGATCCAGTAGCAGTGGCGCTCATACGTGTGAACACCTTCATGCGTTGTCGCTCTGGGTCCCGGCCTTCGCCGGGACGACGATCAAAAACTATTTCTGCTGAGCCGCGTTCTTGCCCGACGCGCTACCCGCCATGGCGAGCTGCTTGTTCGGATCGAGGCTGCGCGACTCCATCGCCACCTTGCTCGGATTCACTTCCACGCCCGGCCGCACGTGCTGGATGCCGTTGACGATCACGGTGTCCTTGGCGTCGAGACCTTCGGTAACCACACGGAGGCCGTCCAGTAGCGGACCGGTGACCACGCGGCGGTATTCCACCTTGTTGTCCTTGGCCACGACGTAGACGAACTTGTTGCCGAGGTCGGCACCGACCGCGCGGTCGTCGACCAGCGCACGCGGCTGGCGGCTGTCACTGCGCAGCTGCACGCGAACGTAGAGACCGGGCGTGTAACTGGCGTCGGCGTTGTCGAACACGGCGCGCAGGCGAATGGTGCCGCTGCCGGCGCGCAGCTGGTTGTCGACGAAGTCGACGCGACCGGCGTGCGGATAGCCTTTCTCGTCGGCAAGGGCCATGGCCACCTGCAGCGTGCCGTTGTGCGCGCGTCGAAGACGGTCGAACTTGAGAAAGCTGTGTTCGTCGACATCGAAGTAGGCGTAGATCGGGTCCACGCTCACCACGCTGGTCAACACGTCGCTGCTGGTGACCAGGTTGCCCGGCGTCACCAATGCATTGCTCACGCGGCCATCGATTGGCGCGCGCACTTCGGTGAAGCCGAGGTTGAGGCGGGCGGCATCGAGCGCGGCGCCGGTCGAGGCCACCTGGGCCTTGGCGCTTTGCGCGGCTGTCACCTGGCGGTCGGCTTCTTCCTTGGAGATGGCGTGCTGGTCGAGCAGGCGGCCGGCGCGTTCGGCGTTGGCCTGGGCCAGTGCCTGTTCGGCCTTGGCCTGGTTGAGATTGGCCGAGAGGCGATCCACGTCAGCCTGGTAAGGGCGCGGGTCGATGCGGAACAGCAGGTCGCCCTTGCGGACCACGGCGCCTTCCTTGAAGTGCACCGAGTCCACGTAGCCGCTGACGCGCGGGCGGATCTGGATAGTGTCGACCGCCTGCAGGCGACCGGTGAACTCGTCGGCATCGTCCACCGGGCGCACCAGCACCTGGGCGACAGTGACCGCGGGGGCCGGCGGCGGGCCGGCCTGGGCATGGCTTTCGCCGTTGTGGCCGAGCACGGCCCAGCTGCCGCCCACCACGGCTAGCGCGAGAATGGCGAGGATCCATCGTTTTTTCATGTCGGGCTCCCATATTGGTCCCACCGGCATCGGGGGTAGCCGGCGAGCAGGCCCGAGAGAATAGGTATACGATACGGTTCAATAAATACCTCCTTGTGCAATGCAATAGTGACTCCCAGTCACGAATGGGTTGAGAATCGAGCCTATGGAAGACTTTGCCGCAATCTCCGCGTTTGTCCGGGTGGTCGAGGCCAAGAGCTTCGCCGCCGCCGCCGCCCAATTGGGCATGACGCCGTCCGGCGTCAGCCGCGCCGTGTCCCGCCTGGAGGAAAGCCTGGGTGCCCGGCTGCTCTATCGATCGACACGATCGTTGCGTTTGACCGACGATGGCGCCTCGTTCCACGCACGATGCAAGGAAATCCTCGCAGATCTGGCCGAGGCCACGGAGGCCCTGGGCTATGCCGCGCGCAAGCCGACCGGCAAGCTGCGCATCGGCGTGCCGGCCTCGGTCGGGCGCACCGTGATCATCCCGAGGCTTGCCGAATTCGAGCAGCGCTACCCGGATATTCGGCTGGAGCTGTCGATGTGCGACTACCCCTACGACCTCAACGAGGAGGGCATCGATTGTGCCGTCCGCGTGGGGCCGCTGGAGGATTCCAGCCTGATCGCCCGCAAGATCGGCTACCTGCGCAACGTGATCATCGCCTCGCCCGACTACCTGGCCCGGCACGGCGCCCCGCAAAGCATCGACGACCTCAAGAACCACCGCTGCATCAACTACGTGCAACCCAACGGCCGCCCGCGCCAATGGCAGTTCGACACGCCCAGCGGCCAGGTCGGCATCGACATCGACGCGCACATGCTGATCAACGACGCCGAGTCGGTGATCCAGGCGGTGGTATCGGGCTTGGGCATCACCCAGGCGCCGCATGTCATCGCCTCATGCATGCTCGACTTCGGCAAGCTCGAGCTGGTCATGACCGACACCATCTCCACCGGCAAACCCGTGTGGATCGTCTACCCCCAGAAGAAGCACCTCTCCGCCCGCGTGCAGGCCTTCATCGAGTGGGTGCGCGAAGTGTTCGAACAGACCAGCGAGCCGGGGAAGCACAAGAAGCCGGTGGTGGCGGTGCAGGAGCGGTTGAGCGCGTAATTTGCCGCGTGTGTTCGAAGGTGGCCAACGGCCGAAAAGAGGTCAATCGAAGAGGCTGGTCAGCCATCGTGGAGGCACCGCGCACGGCCTCCGTTATCTCGTTGGGTCGATAGACTGCCGCAGGCTTTTACGTTATTAACGCTGCGGACAAAACGAGTCGCCGGACAGCTCGGAGCTGGCTGGCCTAGCCATCCCTCGTGATGGAAAACATCTCGTTCTCAAAGGGGGGAACGTGAATCAACGGAAGAAGTTGCTGCTTGCCGGCATGCTGGCGGCTGCGTCATGCGGTGCCGCCCACGCGGATGGCATCTTCATCGATGCCGCCAACCGGACCGACATGGTGTATGACGATGCGCGAGGTCTTATCTATATCGCCAACGGTAATCAGGTGCTGCGCTACGACGTGCAGTGCGGTTGCCAGCAGACCCCCATCCCGCTTGGTGGCACGCTGAAAGGCTTGGATCTTTCGCCCGATGGAACGACGCTTGCGGTGGCCGACGCGGCACAAGATGGCACGAACGAGTGGGTGCATCTCGTCAATCTCGACTCCCTTGTCGATACGAAGGCCACTGTCGCTGAAGCGGTCGGGGAGTATGGGACCTACGCCGTTTCCTACGCGAAGGACGGCTCGCTTCTCGTAACCAGCAACTACAACGGCTCAGGCTGGGCGCCTCTGCGGCGTCTCGATCCGACAACCCTGAAGTGGACCACCGTGCAGGGTACGGCGATTCCCTTGGGCGTTCGGCAAAGCTCCATGGTCGCGGTCAGCGGAGACCGGCGGGTCTACGCCATTGCCGAGCCCAACAGCTCGGACGGACCCTGGGACGTCTACTTTCCTGCCACAGGGCAGTTCGATCCCCGTCAGCTGTATCAAAACGGGACGTCCTGGTTCAATTACGAAATTGGGATCAATGCGAACGGCACCCAGGTCGCCATTCCCACGTACGGTGGCACGTTCTTCTATGACGCTAATCACCAGAAGATAGCCACGCTTGGCGAATACGCTGGGGCGCAGCCGATCGGGGTGGCCTATCACCCCGCGGAACCGCAGGTTTTCCTGCCTTGGGCAACGACGAGTCAGGTTCGCGTGTATGACACGCAATCGTTTCAGATGATCGCCAGCTACGACTTCCAAGATAGCTTTGCCAGCCCTGGAAACTGGTCGTTTGTGCAAGGCCGCACCCGTCTTTCGAACGATGGCTCGCTTCTGATGGTGTCAGTCACTGGCGGCGTTCGGTATCTGCGGATGTACTCGCCGCTGTCGGCAACCCCGGTTTCCGCGAGCAGTGCGGGTGGCCGCGTGAAAGTTGCGCTCAGCGGAGCGGTCGGAAACAGTGGCAAGCTGATGTACTCAGTCGCGACGCCGCCGGCGCACGGAAAAGCGTTTGTTGATGGCAACACGCTGACCTACGTGCCTGCGCCGGGATACAGCGGTACGGATACCTTTTCGTATGCCGTGCGCTACGGAAAGGCAACCGTCACCGCGCCAGTGACGATGACTGTGACTGCCAACAACGCCGCATACAATCCGGTAGTGTCGTTCAATACCCTTCCCGTCCTGCAACCGACGACACCTGTTCCCGGCAGCACGCACGTTCCTGGCGATTTCAACGGTGACGGCACCTCCGATCTGCTTTGGTTCAATCCTTCGCAAAGCAAGGTCGGCTATTGGACGATGAGTGCGACCACGACGCATGATCCGGGCAGAAGCGCGCCGGTAGTGCAGACGGGTGCGGTCATATTCGACGTGACGCCGGGATACTTCGTCGCTGCGGCTGGCGACCTCAATGGTGATGGCTTTACCGACCTCGTCTTCACCAGTGGCAATAAGGATCTGTGGCTTTGGGCCAACGACAAACACGGTGGTTTCACCTCCACCCAGATCGGCACTTACCCTGGCAACTGGCAACTGGTCGGGTCGGGCGACGTCGATGGTGACGGCAAAGACGACCTGTTATGGCTGAACCCTTCCGATTGCCAGTTCGGATACTGGATCATGCAGGGCGCAACGCTGAAGTCGCTCGACGTCATTCCTATTCCTTGTGGCTACTACCCGGTCGGTGTTGGCTACTACTCGTCTTCCAAGTATGTAAGCGTGCTCTGGAGCAGCGCTGCCAACGATCTGTATGTCTGGGATTCGCGCTCGAACTGGTTCAGCAGCTACGACCTGTCGAATGCACTGACGCAGCTGGGCATGGGGCATCCGGACGCGCGATACACGTGGGCCGTTGGCGGTGGCTCGGCCGGACAAGGCATCGGCATTGAGTGGTTCAATTCAATGACGCGCTCGGGTTTCGGCGCATCACTGACGCGAAGCTTCGATGCTGGCGGCAACCAGACGTCGTACAGCATGTCGGCACTGTGGAAGGGTGGCGCCTGGTTGGATACACCGGACACCGCCGGCTACCTCATCCAGGGCGGTACGACGAAGGCGTCGGCGTTGTACGTTATCGATCAAGGCCACATGACAATTGGTACCAGCGGCCTGCCTGTCGACAATCTCACCTATTCGGGCAGTGCGCCTATCCCGAGTGGGCAACAGTGGATCTATCCGGCTGGGTGGTACGTCATCGGCGCGCCTTCCAACGGTGCCACGCCGTTGCCTTGGCGCTAGACGCGAAGGGCGTGCGGCGTAGGCCGCGCGCCCTTCGGGGAATGCACATCGAAGTCATCATGCAGTCGCAGCGGTCTTCGCAGTGTGGCGTGCGCTTGCGGCAGGCAGCGCGGGATAGCTTGGCGTTGCCTTTGCCGCGTTCGCTCACGCGCCCGCCGGCACCAGCAGCAATAATGCGATACCCAGCACGATGCGGTAGATCGCGAACGGCGTGAAGCGATGCCCGCGGATATATCCCAGCAGCCACTTCACCGCGATGAAGGCCACGACCGCCGACACCAGGAAGCCGACGCCTAACGCCGTCCAATCTTCGTGCACGCCGCCTTCCTTCAACACCTTCAGCAGCTCATAGCCCGTCGCCGCATACATCGTGGGAATACCCACCAGGAACGCGAACTCCGTAGCGGCAGCGCGATTGCTCGTGCCGAACAACATGGCCGTGAAGATCGTGGCTGCCGAACGCGAGGTGCCGGGGAAGATGCCGGCCACCATCTGCGCGATGCCGACCAGGATCGCCACGCGCCAGGTCACCTCGGTGCGGTCCGGCTGGCGCGCTGCCAGGCGTTCGGCGGCGATCATCCACAGGCCGCCGATCACCAGCGCCCACGCGACCGGCGTGATTTCCTCGGGCAGCTTGAAGCCGAGCTTCACGGCGATGAAGCCGAGTACCGCGGTGATCAGGAAAGCCACGATCAGCTTGGCCAGGTAGCTGCGGTTGGCCGGATCGCGCCACTGCGTGAAGAGCTGCCAGATGCGGTTCCAGTAAATGAAGGTCACCGCGAGGATCGCGCCGGCCTGGATACCCACGTTGAACAGGTCCGATCGCGCGCCCAGGCCGAACTTCTCGGCGATCAGCAGGTGCCCCGTGCTGGAAATGGGCAGGAATTCGGTGATGCCTTCGATGATGCCAAGCAGGACGACGTTGATCAGATCGCTCACGGATACTCCTGGAAGTGGGCGGCCGGGTTCCATGCCGGCGCAAAGCGGCTTAGCTTAAGGGAACGCCATGGCGATTTCGGGGCGGCAGGGGTTCGCGCGATCTTGCGTTTCCGCTGCGTTAGGGCAGGGCATGGAAAGCTGCCGGGCATCGGGCGGGGGAAAACGGGTAGCGCTGCCATTGCACCAATATGGTGTGTATTGGTGCTTCATCATAGTGCAATCGACCTCTGCCATGCTTTCGTTTCGTCTGTAACTGCATGATAGATAAGGCTCCATTGGCTTGGCACGCGCCTTGCTCAATGGCTGTCGTTTCCTCACCTTTAGCCCGCCGAGGTTGTCCATGTCGTCCGCCGTCCAGAAAGTGCTCGATCTGATCCAGGAACACGAGGTCGAATTCGTCGACTTCCGTTTTGCCGACATGCTCGGCAAGCACCACCACGTGACGTTCCCGGCCCACGCCATCGACGAGGGCACGTTCGAGGACGGCAAGATGTTCGACGGTTCGTCGATCGCCGGCTGGAAGGGCATCAACGAGTCGGACATGGTGCTGATGCCCGATCCGGATACCGCCTACATCGACCCGTTCAGCGCGCACACCCAGATGGTCCTGCATTGCGACGTGCTCGAGCCGTCCACCATGCAGGCCTACGGCCGCGACCCGCGCTCCATCGCCAAGCGCGGCGAAGCGTTCCTGAAGTCGACCGGCATCGCCGACACCGCCTTCTTCGGTCCGGAGCCGGAATTCTTCATCTTCGATTCCGTGCGCTGGCAGAACGACATGGGCCGCGTGTTCTACGAAATCGGCTCCGAAGAAGCCGCATGGAGCTCGCGCTACAAGTACGAAGACAACAACACCGGCCACCGTCCGGGCGTGAAGGGCGGCTACTTCCCGGTCAGCCCGGTCGACTCGCTGGGCGACCTGCGCGCCGACATGTGCAAGGTGCTCGAATCGCTGGGCCAGGTGGTGGAAGTGCATCACCACGAAGTGGCCAACGCCGGCCAGTGCGAAATCGGCACGCGCTTCAACACGCTGGTGAAGAAGGCCGACGAACTGATGACCATGAAGTACGTCATCAAGAACGTCGCGCACCAGAACGGCAAGACCGTCACCTTCATGCCCAAGCCGATCGTCGGCGACAACGGCAGCGGCATGCACGTGCACCAGTCGCTCTCGAAGGAAGGCAACAACCTGTTCGCGGGCGACCTGTACGGCGGCCTGTCGCAGACGGCACTGTGGTACATCGGCGGCATCTTCAAGCATGCCAAGGCGATCAACGCGTTCGCCAACTCCACCACCAACAGCTACAAGCGCCTGGTGCCGGGTTTCGAAGCACCGGTGATGCTGGCCTACTCGGCCCGCAACCGTTCGGCCAGCTGCCGCATTCCGTACGTGTCGAGCCCGAAGGGCCGCCGCATCGAAGTGCGCTTCCCCGATCCGATGAACTCGGGCTACCTCGTGTTCACCGCGCTAATGATGGCCGGCCTCGACGGCATCATCAACAAGATCGACCCGGGTGCGCCGGCCGACAAGGATCTCTACGACCTGCCGCCGGAAGAAGAGAAGAAGATCCCGCAGGTGTGCGCGAGCCTTGACGAAGCGCTGGTCGCGCTCGACAAGGACCGTGACTTCCTCAAGGCCGGTGGCGTGTTCACCGACGACTTCATCGACGCGTACATCGCGCTGAAGATGCAGGAAGTGACCCGCTACCGCGCCAGCACGCATCCGCTGGAATTCCAGATGTACTACGCGATCTGATCGCGACATTCCTGCGGGTGGGAGGAACGACGGGCGCTTCGGCGCCCGTCGTTTTTTCCACGCCAGATGATGCGCATGCGCGGCGCGCATCGCTGCTCCAGCGCACAAGCAGGCTCAACCGCCGATCACGGCTCTGGATCACCGCTGCGCGAAACGGCGCGTCGTGAATGGTATGCGTGGTTCTACGCAGCGCGTCTTACGTAGTAATGCGGTTGTGCGCAGCACGACGTCCTTCGATCATCAAACTCCCCACGCGCGTATCGGTCACGCTCGCCGCGCGACCACGCTCCGCCTGGCTCGATCCGCCCCTCAGAGCCAGGCATCCGCCAGGGAGGCTGCATCCATGAAGACGACGGCTCGCGTTGCCAACCGTAGTCACCTGCCTTTGCTCCACCGTCATCGAAATCGCATGGCAGCAGCCATTTCGCTGGCGCTGCTTGCGGTTGACGTCGCTCACGCACAGATCTATCCGCCCCCGGTCATCACCTCGGGCTCCAATCTCACTCACGAGCAGTACTACGACGGCGCCAAGGTGCCGGTGGGTGTGATCCAGGGCAGCGTCACGATTCATCCGGCGCCGCCGTATCCGTCGCAGCTGGGTGGCGCGGGCGTCAGCGTGTTTCGAGCGGCGTCGGTCACCATCGATCCCAACCTGGGTACGCCTGGCGTGGTGGCCATAGCGTCCGATTACCGCTCGGGCGCACCCAATGATGCGCTCTACATCGCCAACGGAACGGTCAATATCGTTGCCAGCAGTGCGGGTGTGACGCTGACCGGTAATGGCGACACGGTACATGGCGTGTACATGCCCCAGGCCTCGACCGGGACGTCCCTGCTGACGGGCGCCAATGTCACCATGAGCACCAACGGCAACAGCGCCGATGGCATCCGCGTCTATGGCGCCAACTCGACCATCGCCCTGAAGGACACGGGCATCACCGTCAATGGATCGAGCAGCTGGGGCGTGCTTTCGTGGGGTGGCAGCAGCACGACGCTGACGGATTCATCCATCGCGTCGATCGGTACCGGTGGTGGCGTGCGCGTCTACAACGGTTCCATCGGTACGCTTGACGGCAACTCCTCTGTCAGCACCATCGCTGCCGGAGCCATCGGGCTGCAGGCGCAATCGGGCGGCGTCATCAACACCAACACCGATGCCAACACCGCGGGCACGGTGTCCGTACAGACGACCGGCGCGGGCAGCCACGCGGTGCAGATCAGCACGGCCACGGGAAACCTCAATCGTCTTTCACTCCAGACCACGCAGGCCAGCACGTATGGGCTGCAGGAGAATGGCACCTCGACCCTCACGGGCTCGCAGATAGCCATCGCCACGCAAGGCGCCTCCGCCTACGGCATGTGGGTTTCAGGCAGTTCGACCGCGGCCGTCACAGGCGGATCCATCACCACGCTGGGCGCTTCGGCCTATGGTTTGCTGGCAGGTTCCGGCGCCGCGACTGTCGACCTCACCGACTTCGCCATCGCCACGCATGGCGGCAACGGCTATGGCATCTACGGCTGGACAGGCAGCACGACCCGTTTCAGTGGCGGCAGCATCACGACCGATCAGGCGAGTACCTACGGCATCTACGTCAACGCGGGCACGGTCAACCTGTTGCCGAGTACGAACGGTGGTACGTCGATCAGCACATCCGGCGCCAACGCGTACGGTGTGCGTATCCAGAACGGCGGCACCTTCAACGCGACCGGCGCCACGATACATGCCAGCGGCGCAGGTGGCGCCGGCATTGTGTTCGACGCACCGGCGACACTTGGCACGCTGCCGGTGGTCGGTGCGACGCCGGGCCTCCCTGCCATGCCACCGACCACGCCTGAACAGGATACGGCCGCACCGCCGCCGCCTCTTGCCATCGACACGCTACCGCCCGTGCCGCCTCCCAACGTGGCGCTGGTTCCCGTCGAAGCGGGCGTAGCGCTTGGTTCCGCGTTGGATCCGCCGATCAACGGCGCCTACAACATGGCGCTTGCGGACACCACGGTGATCTCCGACACCAGCGTGGCGTTGCGCATCTATGGCGGCATCGCCAATGTTTCGCTCACCGATTCGAACCTCACCGGTGCAACAGCGGCGATCTATACGTCGGCGCGGCCGCTCACAGCCGGCGGCCAACTGGGTGGCACGCTGGTCATGGATGCCGGTCGTTCGGTATTGAGCGGTCGCATCATGACCGACACGCTCAGCACCACGACGTTGAACATGAGCGACAACAGTACGTGGCATGTCACCGCGAGCTCGAACCTGACCAACCTCAGCAACGCGGGCAGCCTGATCGATTTCCCGATGACCGCTGCGCTCTCCACCGCGCCGACGGATGCTGCCTCTTATCGAACGGTGACTGTTGCCGGCAACTACGTGGGCAACCAGGGCACCATCTCGCTCAACACCTATCTTGCCGACGACAACGCGCCATCGGATCGACTCGTGCTCGATGGCGGATCGGCGAGCGGACGCACACAACTCCTCATCAACAACACTGGTGGCCCGGGCGGCGTGACGCGCGCCAATGGCATCCTGGTGGTGGACGCGGCCAACAACGCGATCACCAGCAGCGACGCGTTTGCATTGAGCGGCGAGTTGCGGGCAGGCGCCTACGACTACGCGTTGTTCCGCGGCGGCGTCGATGGCAGTAACGCAGAGAGTTGGTATCTGCGGTCGGATTTCGTCGTGCCGCCCGCGCCTGCACCTGCGCCATCACCTTCACCCGCGCCTTCGCCCGCCCCGGCCCCCGAGCCCGCTCCACCGGAACCGCCGCCGCCTCCACCGCCACTGCCCATCGACCCGCCACCCGAGCCATTGCCGCCGGGTACGTATCCGATCATCGGTCCCGAGCTCGCCACCTACGGCGTCGTGCAACCGCTGGCACAGATGATGGGCCTCACCACGCTGGGCACCATGCACGAGCGCATCGGCGATACGTTGACCCGCGCGAACGTGCAGGGCGATCCCGAAGGTTGGGCCACATCGGCCTGGGCACGCGTGTTCGGGCGCGATATCGATGATCACTATCGTGCCTATGTCGATCCGCGTGCCAACGGCAGGCTGCTGGGCGCACAGGCCGGTTTCGATGTCTGGCAAGGCAGCCTCGCCGCGGAGCACTACGATGCAGCAGGCGTGTACATGGCCTATGCGAACACGCACGCCGACATCGACGGCCTCGTCACCAACTCGCAGTTGACGGGCTATGCGTTGATGCACACCGGGCGCGTGAACATGGATGCCGTCTCCGGCGGTGGTTACTGGACGCACTACGGTCCGTCGGGCTGGTACCTCGATGGCGTCATGCAAGGCACGCGCTACAACGGCACCGCCCGCACGTCATACGCCTCATTGGTGGCGCGTGGCGACGGACTGCTTGCATCGATCGAAGGCGGCTATCCATTCGCGGTGGCGTGGGGACCGAACTTCATCCTGGAGCCGCAGCTGCAATGGATCTGGCAACACGTCTGGTTTCGCTCGACCGAGGACATCTACAGCAGGGTGTCGCTAGGCTCGTCGAACGGGTCGACAGGGCGGCTCGGCGTTCGCGGGCAGTGGACCATCGTGCGCGATAACGGACAGGTGTGGCAGCCGTACGTGCGCGCCAATGTTTGGCGGGACATGGGCGGCGGTTCCACGGCCACGTATGCGGGCGTCGACCAGGTGCCACTGGCTTCGCAGGGCACGCGCATGGATGTCGCCGGGGGAGTCACCGCGAAGTTTGGCGTGGGTCTGAGCCTCTACGCGCAGCTGGGATACCAGTTTGGCGTGGGCTCCGGTAACCAGGATCGCCAAGGCATCGCAGGCGACGTAGGCATACGCGTGGGGTGGTAGCGCGCAGCCTGGCTGCCATACAGTGGACATCACTTCGCCGTATCCATAGGGTTGTCGTTGACAACTCGCTCACGCCAGCGGCTGCAAGCTCGACCGCATTTCCATGCACTGCATTCCCGCGGTCGACGGCGAGAGAGGGGCGCGAGGCGACTCGCACATGGAACTCAAAAGGGGAACACCACGATGAAGCAGCAGTTGAAGACCATGCTGGTGGCCGGCTGCGTGCTGGCCTTGGCGGCGTGCTCGGGCAAGCCCGCGAGTGACACCCCTGCGAAGTCGCCGGCTGCGGCGCCGGCCGAACACTCGGCATCGACGACCGTACCCGGCGATTTCGGTCCGCCGCAGGGTGACCCGGTCCACGCCGTACTGGGCGTGCCGCCGAATGTGCCGCCGCCGATCCATCGCGATCATCCGGCCAAGGTGATCGTGGAACTCGAAGTGATCGAAAAGGAGATGCCGATTTCCGAAGGCGTCACCTACACCTACTGGACGTTCGGCGGCACCGTGCCTGGCAGCTTCATTCGTGTGCGCCAAGGCGACACTGTGGAGTTCCATCTGAAGAATTCGCCGGACAGCAAGATGCCCCACAACATCGATCTGCATGGCGTCACCGGTCCGGGTGGCGGTGCGGCATCGAGCTTCACCGCGCCGGGGCATGAGAGCCAGTTCACCTTCAAGGCGCTCAATGCCGGCATCTTCGTCTACCACTGCGCGACGGCGCCGGTGGGCATGCATATCGCCAACGGCATGTATGGCCTGATCCTGGTCGAGCCGCCGGAAGGCATGCCCAAGGTGGATCACGAGTACTACGTGATGCAGGGCGACTTCTACACGACCGGCAAATACCGCGAGAAGGGCCACCAGCCGTTCGACATGGACAAGGCCATCGATGAGCGCCCGACCTACGTGTTGTTCAACGGACACGAAGGTGCGCTCACGGGCGATCATGCGCTGAACGCCAAGGTTGGCGAGACGGTGCGACTGTTCGTCGGCAACGGTGGCCCGAACCTGGTGTCGAGCTTCCACGTGATTGGCGAGATCTTCGACAAGGTCTACTACGAAGGCGGCAAGCACGCGCAGGAAAACGTGCAGACCACGTTGATCCCCGCCGGTGGCGCGATGATGGCGGAGTTCCACGTCGATGTGCCAGGCAGCTACGTGCTGGTCGACCACTCGATCCTGCGCGCCTTCAACAAGGGTGCGATGGGCATCCTCAAGGTGGACGGGCCGGAGAACAAGACGATCTACTCGGGCAAGGAAGTGGATTCGGTTTACCTCGGTGATCGCGCCGAACCGAACCTGCAGGCCGTGGCTGTCGCTGCCCAGGCGCATGCCAGCGGCACGCTCAGCAAGGACGACCAGATCGCCGCGGGCAAGCAGCTCTTCACCGGTACGTGCTCGGTTTGCCATCAGGCCAACGGCGAAGGCCTGGAGGGCGTGTTCCCGCCGCTGGCCAAGTCCGACTTCCTGGCGAAGCTGAGCAAGGACGAACTCATCGCGATTCCGTTGCAGGGCCATACCGGCAAGCTCACGGTCAATGGCAAGGACTACGATTCGGTGATGCCTCCTATGACGCAGCTGACGGATGACGAGGTGGCAAACATCCTCACCTTCGTACTCAACACCTGGGGCAATCCAGGCGGTCAGATCACCAAGGAAGAGGTGGCCAAGGTGCGCGCCAAGCCGGCGCCTGCGGCGGGGCATTGATGGGGTCGACGGTCATGCGTTGGTGGTGGTTGGTCATGGGCATGAGTGTTGTGGCTTCGGCGTCGCTGGCGGCGGACTACGTGCCATTGCCCGGCGGCAGCTTCGCCAGCGTGATCGCGGCCGACAACAAGGCCGCGCCCGCGCAGATCAAACCGTTTCGCCTGCGCACCGAGCCGGTGACGAACGCCGAATTCCTGGCGTTTGTCACGGCGCATCCGCAATGGCGGCGTGATCGCGTGGCGTCTGTTTTCGCCGATGGGCAATACCTGTCGAAGTGGGCCAGCGCCGATGCGCTTGGCCCTCATGTGCTGCCACGACAGCCCGCAACGCGGGTAAGCTGGTTCGCGGCGCAAGCGTTCTGCGAGAGCGAACAAGCGCGGCTGCCCACGTGGTACGAATGGGAGTACGCGGCGGCGGCTGATGCGCATCGTGCCGATGCACGCAGCGACCCAGCGTGGCGCGACCGCGTGCTCGATTGGTATAGCCGTCCATCCAATACGGCCCTGCCATCGGTCGGCGGCGAAGCGGACGTGCATGGCGTGCGTGACCTCAACGGACTGGTATGGGAATGGGTGGACGACTTCAACGCCTTGCTGGTGAGCGGCGATGGCCGCGAGCAGGATGGCGCCGACAAGGCGCGCTTCTGCGGCGCTGGCGCCGCCAACATGCAGCAGAAGGAGAACTACGCCACGCTCATGCGCGTGGCGATGCTCTCTGCACTCAAGGCATCGGATACCACCAACAACATGGGCTTTCGCTGCGCCCGGCCCAAATGAGGAACCGCTCGTGAAACGCCTGCTGATGTCGCTGCTGTGCCTGCTGCTCGTCGGTCCAACATTCGCGGCGACGCCGTTGCCGAGTGATTCGGTCTACCAGCTCGGCATCAAGCTCACCGATCAGCAGGGGCACAGCTGGCCGCTCTCCGCGCGTCGCGGGCGGGTACAACTGGTCACCATGTTCTACACGTCATGCACCATGGTCTGCCCCATGATCGTGGACACCATGAAGGCAACGCGCAAAGCCGTAGACGAGCCGGCGCGCGACAAGCTGGATCTGCTCGCGGTGAGTTTCGACCCCGCACGCGACAACGTGGCGGCCTTGCAGCACTACGCGCAGAAACGGCAGCTCGATGCACCGCGATGGACGCTGGCACGTGCGGAGCCGCAGGACGTTCGCACGCTGTCGGCCTTGCTCGGCCTGCAGTACCGCCAATTGCCCGACGGCGACTTCAATCATTCCAGCGAGCTGATTCTGCTCGATCCCGATGGACGCATCGTTGCGCGCACCACCGTCATCGGGCGACTCGATCCGGCGTTCGTGGATGCCGTGCGCAATGCGCTCGCGTCGGGATGAGTCGCGGTCAGCGCGCGCTTTTCTCGGGGAAATCCACCACGTCCAGCGGCGCGGGGAAGCTGTCGGTAAGTGTCGTGCCGCCTGACTGTGGCAGGTGCTGCCAAGACTTGCCCTGACCAAATGCCTCGATGCCTTCATAACGGCCGATCACGTGGAGATGTGCGAACCCGTACGGCAGGCCCTCCGCCGCCAGCGGCGCATTGGCATCGGCGACATGGAAATGCAGGTGCGGGCCGGTGGATTCACCGGTGAAACCCAGTTGTCCGATCACTTGGCCGCGTTGTACGCGCTGCCCCGGTTTCACCGTGATGCTGCCGGGCTTGAGGTGTTCGTAGAACGCGTAGCGGCCATCGCCGAGATCGAGCGCGACGTAGTTGCCCGCGGCGTCTTCGAGTGGCACCTTCTGCGCCGCGTGTTCGGCCAGCGTGGCGGACTCGGTTATGCCACCGCCCGTAGATGCCACCGCCGCATCGGCCACGGCCAGCACATCGGCGCCGTAACCCAGCCATTGCGATGGTTTCCCACCATCGCCGCGCGCAAACCCGCCTTGCGCGCCCACTCGAATCCAGTCGATCGCAAATCGCCCCGGCACATGCACGGCGCCCTCGGTGGCGTAGAGCACGCGACGATGGCCGCGCTCCCATTGCGCGTTGTAGATCGCCACCCACGGGCCACCACGAAGCGGCGGACCGAGCTCCAGCGAGGGTCGCGATATCACGGCAAAGGCGCCACCCTCGATGGTCGCGGGTGATGCCTGCGTGACATCGGTCGCGTAGGTAACCCGATGGTGCAGGTGTGGCGAAGCGCCGGGATCAAGCGGCACGGAGAGATAGGCGACGGCGTCCACGCCTGGCGGTATCCGCGTGAGGTCCTTGTCCGCAGGATGGTCGGGACGTCCCAGCACGGCCTCCAGCGCCTTGCCTTCGAAGCTGGCGAGTGCATGTCCGGCGTCGTCGACGACAGCGATGCTCGTCAGCCGCAACGGCGCCTTCGCATAGCTGATGAGGTGCAATTCGTAGACGAGCGAGGCCCTGCCTTCGAACCTCACAGGCTCAGGCGACCACGGCACGCGAAGATCGAATGACTGCACGACGGGCGCGCGCTGCGCGACGACCAGCGAGCTGGCCAGCGCCAGCACGAACCACAGGGAGATGCGCCATGCCATGGACTGCGCTCCACGCGACGAAGCCCGGAGCTTTCGTCAGGCAGCCATGGCGGCGCCACTGCCGGAGGTCACTGGGCAGCGCGAGCGCTCCGTGTAGGAGCGCACCCAGTGCGCGATTCACGCCGCCGGTGAATGGCTAGAGCGGGATGCCTCGCGACAACTTCAATACGCGAAACACCGCACCTCCGCGGTCGCGCACTGGGTGCGCTCCTACAAACATCACGGGGACGGAGGTGCAGTGTGGTGTTCAGTGCAGCTCAACCACCACGAGTCCCTGCACCGGCACGTCGATGCTGAGCTTGCCATTGCTCACCGACACCTGTTCCGGCGCCGACAGCTTGCCGGCCTCGCGCAGCTGCTTGATCTGCTCGCGGCTCGGCCAATTCGGGCGGCCCATCTTGTCGAATGCGGCGACGGCGTTGCCGTGCGTTTCGTCCAGGCGCCACACGGTGGCTTGCGAGGCGTTGCCCAGGTGCTTCACGTCCACGTTGAAATGCTTGGTTTCACCGGTCGGCACGCCGGGCGTGTAGTCGGCGGTGTCGCCGAGCGGCGGCGTGTAGTTCCACAGGGCGAGCACCACGGTGCCGTCGCTGCGCTTGGTCGCCAGTGCGCTGTCGGTCTTCAACGGCAGCTGCACGTCGCCCAGCTTGTGCAGCATGGCGAAGGCGTTGAAGGCCGGCTTCTCGATGCGGTCGGCGGCAATCAAGCCGAAGCCGCCGTAGAACGGGTTCTTCACCACGCCCTGTTCGTCGAACACGTCGGAGAACGACCAGTAACTCATCAGCTCCACCTTGCCCGCGCACTCGCGGATGGTGTTGGCCATCCACGGGCCCATGTACACGGTGTCGGTGACGTTGGGCAGGTTGGCGTACGAGGCGTTGTACTCGCTGTAGATCAGCGGCAGCTTCGGGAACGCGGAGGCGAGGATTTCCTTGTGCGACTTGTCCACGGTACGGCACACCATGTCGCGTCGCGGAATCTTCTCGTTGGTCTTGAACACGTTGTCCGCGGTGTCGTCGCCGTAGACATGCGTGCTGACGAAGTCGATCGGCGCACCGCTTTGCTTCACGTGTTTGAGGAACTCGGGCAGCCATGCGGCCTGCGCAGTGGCCGGGCCGCCCACGCGCAGGCGCTTGTCGACCGACTTCAGCACGCGCGCCGTGCGGTCATACAGCTCGTAATAGGTGGCCTTCTCCGGCTTGCCGCCCCAGAAGGCGAGGTTCGGTTCGTTCCATACCTCGAAGTACCAGCTCGACACTTCCTCGATGCCGTAGCGCTCGATTTCGTGCTGAGTGAAGGCACGCACCATCGCTTCCCATTCTTCCCAGTTGGCCGGCGGCATCACGTTGGGGTGGTACCAGAAGTCGTGATGGCTGGCGGGGTCGGTGCTCATCTCCGGTGGCATGAAGCCGAGTTCGACGAAGGGCTTCACGCCGCGGTCGAGCAGGCCGTCATAGACCAGGTCCACGTAGCTGAAGTTGAACTGCAACTTGCCCTGCGCATCGCGCCAGGCCACGCCCATGTCGCGGTCGAAGATGCCGTGGAAGCGGATGTAGCTGAAGCCGGTGGCGCCCTTCACCGCTTCGAGATCCTTGCGGTAGTCGTCGCGCAACGCGAGTACGGCGCGGCCGGAGCCGAACATCTGTTCCCAGAAGTGCGGCAGAGGCGTGCCTTTGGCTGTGGCGTCCACCTGCAGTTGCACGGTGTCGCTGCCGGTGGCGGCGTGGGCAGTGCCCATCAGCGCAAGGCAGATGGCGGCGCTGGTAGCCAGGCGGCGGAGCGGGGAAGGGGCTGGCATGAGGCGGTTCCTTCGGCAGAGTGGTAGCCGGCCGATCGAGGCCGGGCTAGGATGTAAACGTTTACATGACAGGTCGCGAGTCTTATACAGACCGGCCCGTCCGATCAATACACGCGTTACGCAGAAAACGTCGTTGCTGCGCTGCACAGCAAGAGAGTGGATCCATGTCTGCTTCGATTCGTTCGCGCATTGCCCCGCTGCCAGGCGTTTCGCGTCGCCGCTGCCTGCTCGCCGCCATGCTTGCGCTCGCCACGCCAATTGCTGCGGCGCAAGAGCCGGCTTCGCGCACCTGGGCGAACCCCGTCGACATCGACTACCGCTACAACTTCGAGCAGATGAACGAGGGCATCTCGTATCGCACCGGCGCCGACCCGGCTGTCGTGCGCTATGGCGATGCCTACTACCTGTTCCTCACCCTGGCCGACGGCTATTGGCGTTCCACCGATCTGCTGCACTGGCAGTTCGTCAAACCGAGCCGATGGCCGTTTGACAGCGAAGTGGCACCGGCCACGTTGGTGGCGGGCGACAAGCTGTTCCTGATGCAGGCGGCGACGCAGCTGCGGCCCTTGCTGTATTCCACCGATCCCGCCCATGGACGTCTGGACTTCTGGACGCGCCTGCTGCCGCCAGTGCCGGGCGCTGTCTCCAGCGAGGAGCACTACACGCTCAAAACCGGCGAACTGCCGCCGGGGCCGTGGGATCCGGGCCTGTTCCAGGACGAGGACGGCAAGACGTATCTGTATTGGGGTTCATCCAACGTGCACCCGCTGTATGCGGCGCAGATCGACCTGAAGCTCGGCGACGAGGCGCAAGGCGAGGGCAAGCGCCTCGCCTTTGTCACCAAGCCGCAAGCGTTGTTCACGCTGCACCCTGCCGAACATGGCTGGGAACGTTTCGGCCAGGACCACACCGACGAACACACGCTGCCTTTCATGGAAGGCGCGTGGATGAATCGCCAGGGCGATCGCTATTACCTGCAGTACGCGGCGCCAGGCACCGAGTACAACGCGTATGGCACCGGGGTCTATGTAGGCAAAACTCCACTGGGCCCGTTCGAGTACGCGTCCTACAACCCGATCGGCGAGAAGCCCGGTGGGTTCGTGCAGGGTGTCGGTCATGGTTCCACGTTCCAGGACGCCTACGGCAACTGGTGGAACACCGGTACCTCGTGGATCGGCAGCAACTGGACCTTCGAGCGCCGCATCGGCCTGTATCGCGCCGGCTTTCATGCGGACGGCCAGATGTGGGTGGACACGCGCTTCGGCGATTTCCCGCAGCGCATGCCCGATCATCGGTTGAAGGAGGACGAAGACACCTTCGCCGGATGGATGCTGCTGTCGTATCGCAAGACGGCAACGGCTTCTTCGGCATTGGCAGGTCACCCGGCGTCGGCGGCCGCCGATGAAGACCCCCGCACGTTCTGGGTGGCAGCGAGCAACACTGCAGGCCAGACACTCACGCTCGATCTCGGTGGCGAACGCTCGGTGCGTGCGGTGCAGGTGAACTTCGCCGATTACCAGTCAGGACGATACGGCGATGCGCCGGACATCGTGGCGCAGTTCCGCATCGAGGGTTCGCGTGATGGTCGACGCTGGGACACGCTGGTGGATCTTTCGCATGAAGCGCGCGACCGGCCCGACGCTTACCTCGAGTTGTCGCAGGCCGCACGCGTGCGTTACGTGCGATACGTGCATGGTCATGTCGGTGCACACACGCTCGCCATCGCGGACCTGCGCGTGTTCGGCAACGCCGATGGCCCATCGCCACCCGCGCCCACCCAGGTCACCGCCAAGCGCCTGGCCGATACGCGCAACGCGGAAATCACCTGGGCTCCCGTGCCCGGTGCCGTTGGCTACAACGTGCGCTGGGGCCTCGCCGCCGATCGGCTGCACAACACCTACCAGCGCTTCGCCGACCAGCCGACGAAGCTGACGCTGCACTCGTTGAACAAGGGCGTGCGCTATGTAGTGGCGGTGGAGGCGTTCGACGAACGTGGCGTGTCCGTGCTGTCGTCCACGCAGAACTTCTGACGCTTCACCGCTCCGCCGTGAAGGCTGCGTATGCATCGGGGCATGCGTGCACTGCGACATGGCGATGACGCGGTTCCGTGTAAAGATCGGCCATGGCCCGAACCCTGCTGGCACTCCTGGTTCCCGAAGCCGATCCCGTCGTCGCCAGTTTCCGGGATCAGCACGATCCCTCGGCGCGTCGCGGGCTGGGCGCGCACATCACGCTCATCTATCCCTTCGTGGAAAGCGAACTGCTGTCGCCTCCCGTGCTGGCGCGTCTGCGCGACACGATCGCCGAGGTCCCCGCGCCGATGTTCCGCCTGCACGAGGTGCGCACGTTTCCCGCGGTGGTGTGGCTGGCGCCCGAACCCACGCGCTCCATCATGCAGCTGGCATCGGCGCTGGAGCGTGCGTTTCCGGAACAACCGATCGGCGGCGGTGCCTTCCCTGAATTCATTCCCCATCTCTCGGTGGCCCGCCGCGTACCGCAGGAGAAAGAGGCCATCGCCAACGAGGTGAGGGCGCGCATCGCCGACTACGGCCCGATCTACTGCTGGTGCGACAGCGTTGCGTTGCTGGTCAACGAGGACCGTCGCTGGCGGCGGCTGGCGGAGTTTCCTTTATTGCATTGAGCGCGGCGGCGACGTCGGTGGAAGCCGTCACGCCTCGCGTGTCGATGGCTGTGTTGTCGCCTCGGCCATCGTCGATGCTGGCGCGGGGTTCGGCTCAAGCGCACATGCCTGCATCAGCCGCTGCAGATGTTGCAACGCCGGCAGCAATGCTTCGGGGTCGCGCAAGGCTTTTCGCGCGGAGCCGACGGCTTGTCGCAACCTGCCCGGCGGGTTGCCTCGCGCGATCACTTCAATGGCGCTGGCGCGACAGGTGAGCAGGGTGTCGGCCCAATCCGCGGGCTGCAGTGGCCTCGCTCGGCGCGTCAGCCAGCGCACGGCCCTGAACGGTGCCGCCACTTGCGCCACAAGGTCCATCGCTTCGTCGACCTGCGCGGCATGGTGTTCGGATGCCGGGTCGAGCGCTTCGGCGAGCGCCGCAAGCGCGTCGGCAAGGCGTCGACGCAATACATCGGTGGAGCGCACGGGCAGCACCCACCAGGCCGCGCTCACGCCGATCACGGCGCCGATGACGATTTCCTCCAGCCGCAGCCACAGCATCGCCGACGGTGTGCCTCCATCGAATCCTTGCAGCAAGGCCAGCGCCACGGTGACGAACAAGGCCCACCATGCATAGGCGAACGGGCGCAGCCAGACACCTAAGAAAAGTGCGCCGAGTATCAGCGCGCTCGTGGCTCTTTCATCCAGTCCGAGATGCAGGCTGAACAGCAAGGCGGCCGCGGTGCCTGCCGCGGCGCCGAGCACACGCATGCCGCTCTTGTAGAGCACGTCGAGTCGACCGCGGTTGCCGCTATTGACGATGAAGGCTGTGAGCACGATCCACGCCCATCGCTCGGCGAAACACAGATAACCCACGACGAAGGCCGCGGCGAGCGCCACCGCCATCTGTACCGCCATGCGCGTGCTGGCCGCGGTGCGCGAAGCGCCCTCACGGGCGGCGCTCACCGTTGTCGATACTTCCAGCGTTGCGCTGGTCTGCAACTTCAGAAACTTCACCAGCTGGTGGGAGACGTTGACCCAGAACAAGGCCAGCAACGCAATCACCACCGGCACCAACCACGGCGGCAACAGACCGCCCGTCGCCGCATGGACATGTGGCACCGTCAGCAGGGTGACGAAGGGCAGGGCGATCAGGCTGCCCGCGCGACGCGCCATGGGGCCGAAGCGACGAAGCCAGATCGGCAAAGCCATGCCGGCGACGAAGAGCGCTGCGCCCAGCCACGGCCAGTGATGCAGCAGCCAGCCCACGCCCAGCGCGGCAAAGGCCACCGCCGGCAGCACCAGGGCGGCCTCGATGCGGCCACGGCGATCGCGGTCCAGTTGGCTGCGCGACAGCGACAAGGCGAGCACCACGCCCAGCACCGCCGGCCCGGGCCCGGGCGCCATCGCCGTTGCACAAAGCAGGGTGGCGAGCGCGGCCAGCATGGTTGCCGTGGCTTCGATCCACGCCTGGAGCAGCGGCGAAAGGCGTCGTGCGCGTTGCGATTGGGTGGAGTCCATGCTCGTGCGGATCCTTGGCGTGCCTGCCAGCGTAACGGACGGCCATGCGCGTGGGTGGACACGCGAGGCTTCCGATAACGGCACACACTACACGCACCCCACCACAGGTTCGCGCGTGAGTTCCGTAACACGCAGACACCGCACTTGAGCCACCTGGCGTGAAGTGACAGGATTCCGAAGATGACGAGCCGACCTGACGAGGTGCAACGCCTGCGCGATCTCGCGCGTCTGCGTCGTGTCCGCGATCGCATGGATCGCGAATACGCGCAGCCACTGGACGTCGAAGCGCTGGCCCAGGGCGTGGGCATGTCGGCCGGGCATCTCAGCCGGCAGTTCCGCGCCGCGTATGGCGAATCGCCGTATGCCTATCTGATGACGCGCCGCATCGAGCGCGCGATGGCGCTGTTGCGTCGTGGCGAGCTCAGCGTGACCGAGGTCTGCTTCGACGTTGGCTGCTCGTCGCTGGGCACCTTCAGTACGCGCTTCACCGAGCTGGTCGGCATGTCGCCCAGCGTCTACAAGGCCGAACAGGCGCAGGCAACCGCTGGCATGCCTTCCTGCGTGGCGAGACAGGTCACGCGACCGATCAGGAATCGAGAAGCGACGGCCGGCGAGCCGCAACTAGACTGATCGCCATGGACTTCGCCACTCACTGAGAGAGACCGTCATGGATATCACCATTCACTCCAGCTTCCTTCCGCAGAACGATCCCGAGGCCGCCATCGCGTTCTATCGCGACACGCTGGGATTCGAAGTGCGCAACGACGTCGGCTACGGCGGCAAGCGCTGGATCACCGTCGGGCCGACGGGCCAGCCGGGACTTTCCATCGTGCTGTACCCGCCGGAAGCCAGCCCCGGCATCACCGACGACGAGCGCCGCACCATCGCGGAGATGATGGCCAAGGGGACCTTCGGCATCGTCCTGCTGGCGACGCACGATCTGGCCAGCACGTTCGAGCGATTGCAGGCGCGCGATGCGGACATCGTGCAGGAACCGACGGATCAGCCCTACGGCGTGCGCGACTGTGCCGTTCGCGACCCCGCCGGCAACATGATCCGCATCCAGCAGCTGCGCTGATCGACGCCAACGCCAGGGAACGCACGAATGGCCACGAAGAAGGGCACGCGCACGGACGCGAGCCAGCACAAGCACCCTTCGCCTCGCGGCGGTGCCGACAACCATGAGGTGATCCGCGTGCACGGCGCGCGGGTCAACAACCTCAAGGATGTCAGCGTCGAGATTCCCAAGCGCCGTCTCACCGTGTTCACCGGCGTGTCCGGTTCGGGCAAGAGCTCGCTGGTGTTCGACACCATTGCCGCCGAATCGCAGCGGCTCATCAATGAAACCTACAGCAGCTTCGTGCAGGGCTTCATGCCGACGCTGGCGCGGCCCGAGGTCGACGTGCTGCAGGGCCTGACCACGGCGATCATCGTCGACCAGCAGCGCATGGGTGGCGACATACGCTCCACCGTCGGCACCGCCACCGATGCCAACGCGATGCTGCGCATCCTGTTCAGCCGGTTGGGCAAGCCGCATATCGGTTCGCCCAACGCCTTCGCCTTCAACGTGCCGTCGGTGCAGGCGGTCGGCGCGATCACGGTCGAGCGCGGCAACAGGAAGACGGAGAAGAAGACCTTCTCGCGCACCGGCGGCATGTGTCCCCGCTGCGAAGGCAGGGGCTCGGTCACCGACATCGACCTCACGCAGGTCTATGACGAGAGCAAGTCGCTCAACGAAGGCGCGTTGACGATACCCGGCTACAGCATGGACGGCTGGTTCGGACGCATCTTCACCGGCTGTGGCTTCTTCGATCCGGACAAGCCGATCCGCAAGTACACCAAGAAGGAACTGCACGACCTGCTCTACAAGGAGCCGACGAAGATCAAGGTCGATGGCATCAACCTCACCTACGAAGGCGTGATCTCGCGCATCCAGAAGTCGATGCTGGCCAAGGACGTCGACGCGCTGCAGCCGCACGTGCGCGCATTCGTGGAACGGGCGATGACGTTCACCACCTGCCCCGACTGCGGCGGCACGCGACTCAGCGAAGCGGCGCGTTCGTCCAGGATCAAGGGCATCAACATCGCCGATGCCTGCGCGTTGCAGATCACCGACCTCGCCGATTGGGTGCGCGGGCTGAACGTGCCGGCGGTGGCGCCGCTGCTGGCCACGCTGCTGCAGACGCTCGATTCGTTCGTCGAGATCGGGCTTGGCTATCTCTCGCTCGATCGCGCGTCAGGCACGCTCTCGGGCGGCGAAGCGCAGCGCGTGAAGATGATCCGCCACCTGGGTTCCTCGCTCACCGATGTCACCTATGTGTTCGACGAGCCCACCACGGGCCTGCATCCACACGACATCCAGCGCATGAACGGCCTGCTGCTGCGCCTGCGCGACAAGGGCAACACGGTGCTGGTGGTGGAGCACAAGCCGGAAACCATCGTGATCGCCGATCACGTGGTGGATCTCGGGCCGGGCGCCGGCGCGGCGGGCGGCACCATCTGCTTCGAAGGCACGGTGGAGCAGCTGCGCGGCAGCGGTACCGTCACCGGCCGCCACTTCGACGATCGCGCTGCGCTGAAGACGTCGCTGCGCAAGCCGTCGGGAACGTTGAAGGTGCGCGGCGCCAACACGCACAACCTGCAGGACGTCGACGTGGATATTCCACTCGGCGTGCTGGTCGTAGTGACCGGCGTGGCGGGCTCGGGCAAGAGTTCGCTGATCCACGGCTCGGTGTCCGGGCGCGAAGGCGTAGTGTCGGTGGACCAAACCCCGATCCGCGGTTCGCGGCGCAGCAACCCGGCCACCTACACCGACCTGCTCGAACCGATCCGCAAGGCCTTCGCGAAAGCCAACAACGTGAAGCCCGCGCTGTTCAGCGCCAACTCCGAAGGCGCGTGCCCGGCCTGCAATGGCGCCGGCGTCATCTACACCGACCTGGCGATGATGGCTGGCGTCGCCACGCCCTGCGAGGAATGCGAAGGCAAGCGCTTCCAACCCGAGGTGCTGAAGTACACCTTCGGCGGTAAGGACATCAGCCAGGTGTTTGCAATGTCGGTGAACGAGGCGCAGGCCTTCTTCGCCGGCGGCAAGGCGCACACGCCGGCGGCACTGGCCATCCTCGAACGGCTCGCCGACGTGGGGCTGGGTTACCTCAGCCTGGGCCAGCCGCTCACCACGCTGTCCGGCGGTGAACGCCAGCGGCTCAAGCTGGCCACCCACATGGCGGAAAAGGGCGGCATCTACGTCCTGGACGAACCGACCGCCGGCCTGCATCTGGCCGATGTCGCGCAACTGCTCGGCCTGCTGGACAGGCTGGTCGACGCCGGCAAATCGGTGATCGTGATCGAGCACCACCAAGCGGTGATGGCGCACGCCGACTGGATCATCGATCTCGGCCCCGGCGCCGGCCACGACGGCGGGCGCATCGTGTTCGAAGGCACGCCCGCCAAGCTCGTGGCCGCGCGTTCCACGCTCACCGGCCAACATCTCGCGGCCTACGTCGGCGCCCGATCGAAGAAGTGATCGGGCAACAGGCGATCAGGCCTTCTTGAGGAAGCACACCTTCAGCACGAGGCCCTTGATCTTGTCGGAGTTGCCTTCGATGTGTTCCGCATCGCCGTCGACCAGACGGATGTTGCGGATCACGGTGCCCTGCTTGAGCGGGATGGAAGAGCCCTTCACCTTCAGGTCCTTGATCACCACCACCGAGTCGCCGCTGTTGAGCACGTTGCCGTTGACGTCGCGCACGACCAGTTCGGCGTCGTCCGACGCGGCGGCCACCTGCGGCCATTCGTGGCTGCAATCCGGGCAGATGAAGTTGTCACCATCCGGATAGGTGTTTTCCATGCCGCAAACCGGGCAGGCGGGAATCTGGGACATCGGCATGGGGGCTCACCGTTTGCAAAGACCCACCATTCTACGCCCTCGCCCCGAATTGCCTTCCGCCCGCGCTGATTCCTCACGCTTTCTCACCTGGCTCACGGCTTGCCGTGATGGAGCTGGCGCCGCGCCTTGATGAGCATAGGCCGGCGCGACGTCCCGCAACGGGTGTCGGCGCCGATATCAGGCGGAGCAAGAGGAAGGCCGTGTACCACGAAGTGACCGGGACCCTGACGCGGGCATTGAGCGTCGCCGAGGCGTTCCGGGCGTTCGCCGACGAGGCGATTGCGACCGGCAAGTTGGCCAGGCCCATGGCCTCGACCCTGCACCGTTCGGCCGACGAGACGGCCAGGCGGATGCGCGGTGCGCTGGAGCATCCCACGCTGACGTCGATCCCGGCCGACCTGAGCAAATGCCTGAAGGACAGCATCGTCGACCTCGAAACCCTGGGCGAGCTGGCCCTGCTCGCCGTGAGCCACGACCTCACGCCGAGGAACGCCCTGCACCTGGCGCACGGCCTGCGCTACACCGCCAACAAGACCGTGGAAACGCTGCTGAGCGCCAGCCGCCTATTCAACAGCGCCTGGGGCTAGAGTGTTTCCAATGGCAAAGTCAGTGCGAATTTAGTGCCCAAAGCTTGTACGCCAGAGGTTCAAGAGCACAGACATTGCCTTGAATATTCGAACCAAAGTTCGCCAATACGAGTGCAATCAGTTGTTTACGACAGATCCGATGGGGCCAGGCCGTCGGAAATTGCGGGCAAAGTCTGGACTCCAAAGGGTCGGAGCTGGCGCTTCGATATCTGCTTGGAATGCTTCTGCGCGAATCGCGTGGGTCTCACTGTGACCCAGTCCGACAGCCACTTGTCGCTAGCCGTCGCGGTTCGAGATGTTGAAACCACACAATAACTATATGCCGAGCTGTTTCGCGATACGGCTGCGGCTAGAGGCGATGAACGATAGCCATCGGCGACACCGTCTTACGCGAGGTTGTAATAGAACTCGCTGTAGTACTCGCCCGCGCCCAGGTAGATCTGGACAAGCGTAGTTCGGACGGGCAAAGGTATTCAATCCATGAGAGATGCGACTTCCTCCGGCATGTTGAGGTCGACAGGAACGCATTGGATGGCCTGATGAAAGTACTCGTCGAGTTTTCTACGAAGAGTCGCTTCGGCGCGGTAAGTACTTCCCGCAACAGCAATGCTTATGCGAACACCTTCGCCTGTGGCGTGATAGATCATGTAAGCCACGAAGAGTCCGCGTTCGAGAAAACGTATGTCGGGGCCCGTGCATGACATAACGGCTACCTTATTAATTTGAGCGTCCGTGCATCTTTGCCCGAGCAACTGCCTGGCATGTATCGATGCCAGCGTGTCAGAAATGCTAATCGGGCTAAAGCAAGTAGATCGGACAAGCAGATGGGATCAGTAAAAATCGCCCAATCCTTTCCGGTAGCGCTCATAGGCTTCGGCACACTGATCCTTGGTAGGCGGATGTGCTGACGATCCTCGCGAGATCGGAAGTTGTAGCCGATACCACGCCTCGAATTCCGGCAACTCCAACATGATGTTGGAACGCGCCGCATCGTACTCAGGACCGATTTCGCCTTTACGCCGTTGTTTCAAAGCACTCAGTGTGCGGAACCTCCTCCTCGACGACAGGCTCTTCTCCTACACGAGGTCGACTTCCTTCTGCGCTTTGTGCGCATCGCGGCTAACGACGCGCTGACGAAGTCATGCATAGAGACTGTGCGATGACACGCCGAGGCGCTCGGCCACCTTAGTTATCGATGATGCCTCGCGCCACTTCGTGCCCGTGGGCGATTGCATCCTTGAGCGACGTGAAAGGACTGGCGTCGATGTCGATGTGGGCGGGAAATCCCGTAACCACCGCACCTCTGAAGAAAAAAAGACCTTCGGCGTCGTCCCACACGAGGAGGCGGTAATCAATACCCGCGTGCCGTCCGGACTCATGAATCTCGCGCACAATGTCATAATCCCAGCCACGTCGGTCATGGTTGATCAGGCGGCCAACTGCCAGCGAGACAGCCTTCGCAATGTCGACAAGGCTATCGCCACGGCCATGAATCATTTGGCCGTGCACCTCTCCGACGTGGTTACCGAAGCGACTGACTCCAGCCCGAATCCTTATATGGTCGTCGCCGATCTCCTCGTACGAGCCGGAGTAGTCGAAACCGTCGTACTTGCCCGAGATCGTCGTCATGCATGAGATCCCACAGCCTCTGGACGACGTCATCGTCCTCTGGACAGATGAGCCGCGCAAGTGTGCACAGCGTCACAAAGAGGCGGTTCCAGGTCAGCCGTCAACTAAAGCCTTGGCAACGCCGACGGTCCGTATACGGACTCCTCCGCACTGGGAGTACGGGGCGGGCTAGCACCCTAACGCGCCCGACGGCTTCTGGGCGCTGACGGGCGAGCGGGAGCCAGGCCAGAGCGACCGTTCCACACGTGTTGCGCTCTCGCTGCGGCGAAAGACTGGCCGTTAAGCGGCCGTGCGGCCTTTTCGCGATGAGGGGTGACTCGGCCGGCTCGAGCAGTTCACCGGCGCTAGATGGCGCGTTATAGCGCCAAAGACTTGCTGCCTAGATGCGCTCGCAATCCGTAGCTGCTAAGCGATCACGTCGCTTGCTTGCTCGTCGGGACGGCGATGCGTGTTCCCGATAACAGCAATCAACTCTTTCAGGCGAAACGGCTTTCTCAAAATCGGCAAGCCGAAAGGTAGCCGTCCAGCCGCCTCTTCGACACGCCCGGAAGCGACTACCACCACCATGTTTGGATAGGTCTGCCGAGCTAGAGAAGCCAATTGCGCGCCGTCCAGTGATCCTGGCATGTTGACGTCAGTGAGCAATACGTCGAAGCCGCCACCGGCCGCTAGCAGAGCATGGGCGACATTGGCATTGATCGCGTGCGTAACCTCAAAGCCAAGCTCTTCCACCATCGCACAAAGTATCGCTCGAACATCGTCTTGGTCTTCCACCACCAGTGCTCGCGGCTTGGGATGTGTCTGCCCGTCGCCGACATCGTCACTCGTTGGATTTGAGCTCATCGCACATACTCGTTGAAGGCGCCTTCCATGGTCGCCAAAACTGAGGAGGGTCCCGGGTCGTTCTGTGACTGTACGCCGGTTACTAGCTTTTGGATGCATACCATCCAGCCAACACCTGCATCATCCCTTAGTCGGAGTTTCCAGGCAGTGATGACTGCTTAGTAATCGCAGGGCTGCGGCATGCCATGCGCGTAGAACGAGATCAGCGGGAAAGCAGGCGAACTGCTCGACCGAGCGCGAGCATACGCAGCGCACCCTGTCTGGGCCGGCCGGGTACAATCCGCGGCATTTTTTGGCCTCACCGTGAACATTTGCGGCTCCCGGTTGCACGATGCTGGATAGAACCGAAGAAGCCACACAAGCCCTGTACGGCGATGGTTTAACGGATCCCTTTTTCACCGTAATGCACTCTCGTAGGCAGTCGACATGGACGTTGGACGCCTGTTTGAGAGCAGCAGTAGCAGTAACAAGTAATCAAAAAATCCAGAACGAGGCGCCTAACTAGGCCAGAAGATCGACTTGATGGTGTATGGACTTGCCGTCTGCCACGGTGGGATCGTGAGGGGCGGTTTGCCCGGAACGGCCCAGGCAAGTGTCCGTTGCCGAAAGACAAGTCGCTCAGCGCGTTTTGCGGAGGGGTTCCAAATGACGAATCTACGTGGCGCGTTTGGACCCTACACTTATGAGGGCTCCTATACGGCAAATCGTCGCTACGCAGTCTGGCGAGCATTGCTTTGGAGAGACGGCAAGTTCCAGGGAGAAATGGTCGGCGAACTGTTTCAGGCTTCGCATCTGGCGCTCCTCGATAGCGCGTTTGTCCACGCCCTAGTGCAGAATAGGATTGCGCTCTTACTCACTCACGGTGAGTAGTTGCCATTCACTTGCCAGTGGCGATGACCTACTTTTCCTGTCGCGGGACCACCAGTGAAATCTGACACTGATACGAAGTCCAAAGGCACTTGATGACGTATGCCCGGTAAGGAGACTGTCATTGCGCCAAATCCCGACATGATCGGTTACGGCTTCCCGCGCCGGGACGCTATTGGTGAGGAAATGATGCTGCTCTTTGGGGTTCCTACCCGCCCCCGCAGCCGCATGAGCTGCCGCCAGTGCTCACCGATGGGTGCGGGAGGCCTTTGGCCAATAGCGCGCCATTCCGAAGCACCCTCTGCAGCGTCCGCTCCCTGGCAAATGTGTCGGCAGAGTCGTTAGATGTGCCAGTAAAGCTGTCACTAGCCAGCGGTGTAGAGCCTAACTATGGCACTACCGGCCATACCTCGCCCACCTGGACAGCATAAATACACATATTATCCAGCCGATTGCACTCGGTGACAGAGTTAGGCTCCTTCGACAATTGGCAAGAACGTGTAGGAATATGGAGCCTACCTCTGCGAAGGCTATCGATGCGCGCTGACGCTATTGCGCGGATACTTTCGTGTCATTGTCTTGCCCGCATTTCGAGTTGAAGCCTTCCCATGTCTCATTACGTGGAGCTAACAGCGGAGCGCGCAAAGTCATGGTCAGCGGCGCGAAACTTTCCTTCCCGCTACCTCAATCGAGACCCAGCCGCGGGCCCTCGCATCATCTCGCCCTAGTGGCAGGAGCAAACCATGTCCAAGTCACGCCAGGATTTACGCGGCTTACTAAGCCGGGTGGATGCATCGGTATCCCTTTTACATACCAAGTATCCGCTGGACAGGGAGTTCTTCGAATCTACCAACGGCATTTTTTCTGATGTTCTCGCGCAATCCAGTCGTGAGGACGAGGATTGGATGTGCGGGATGATCGATTGGATTTGCACCCGCCACTGCATGCCATATCCGGCAGCTTAGGCGCCGAATATGTTCAGCCACCCAGCCATAGCCTGACCGTAACCCTGCGCGCTCGGAAGGCCGATTAATAGCCGGAGATAAACATCTCTCTGGCAGCCATGCGGGTATTGCAAAGCGTCTGAGCATGAACTCGGTCACATACGCTATCCGTGACCGGCTTGCCGAAATGACCTTTGTGTCGGTCCTGTAGTCGGTCGCGGATCAGGCAGATGGCACCGCAGGTTGTTCAGCACAGAGACCGCACCCGCACCATAGGTGATTCGTCAGCGAACCAGCAATCCACGTGCTTCCAACATCGCATTGATTTGGCAGGCGACCCAGTCGAAATCATCCGGTCCAGCAGCATCGATGATCAAATCAGCCAGCCCGGCGAAGGCCGGCCAGAAGTCAGCCGGGTCGGGAAACTCCTGTTGCAGGTACGGGAGCGTAGCCAGCAAGCGATTGAGCTGCATCTTGGAAAAAGCCAAGCAATTGCACACCAACGCCAGCGCAATTGCACACTGAAACCAAGCAATCTGCACACTGCACCAACACTACTGCACAGGCGCGCCAGACTGCGCAGGAGCACCAGGCTGCGCACTCAGCCTTCCGTGTGGGCACCGCCCAATTGCAAACGGAAGAGCAGCTACTTCCGGGTGCCGCAAGGCCCAGCTTCTAGCGCAAACCGATATCCCATGCTGCGCACCGTCAACACGGGAGTGGCCTCGCGCGTCAGCTTGCTGATTTTCCGCCGTAGGCGCAGTACCAGCATATGGAGGCGATGCGGATCAAAATGGTGTGGATCACGGCTTAGCGCCCCGATAAGCATTTCACGACTCACTGGGGCGCTTCCGGCAGCAAGCAATACGCCGACCAGCAAGCGCTCGGCTGGATTCAGCGCCACCACAACACCCTCCGGTGACACAAGTGACCAGCCCGCACTATCCAAATGCCACGCCGGGTGCACATTTTTGAATGGATGGACTTCGTCCGTTGCTTGCCGACGCAGAAGTAGACGGCGAGCCAAGCTGCACGTTGAAGCAACGATCAACGCAGGGGTGGCTTGCTTTGGCAGCCAAGTTGCAGCTGTTGATTCTGGATGACTTTGGCTTGAATCCGCTGACGGCATGGGGTCGATCGGACCTGCTCGAACTCCTGGATGAACGCGTGGGCAGCGGATCGACCATTATGGCCGGCCAGCTGCCGATCAAAGACTGGCACGGCTACATCAATGATCCCGCGATGGCGGATGCCATCCTGGATCGACTGATCCATAGCAGCCTCAAGCTAACCCTGAAGGGAGACTCCCTACGCAAACTGAAACAGGGGCATGCATCGGCGGGTGCCGACTGATCAGGCTGGCGTTGCTGTGCAGACTGGCGCACGTGTGCAATGAGTTTGGTGCGCGCGTGCAGTTTGCTTGGCATCGGTGTGCAGTTTGCTTGGCGTTTGGTGTGCAGCTCGTTGGCGTTTAGCAGCATCTGCTCACGGTCGCGGGAATGGAGCTTAGACATGGGTCCCTGGCTGGCGACAGCGTGGAACTTCGATGGATGGTACGTATGACCCACCAAATAGGCATGGCCAACGCTAAGGGATCCACCTTATTGCCCTTGGCAACTACGGAGCAGGCGCAACGAACCAGCTGTTGGGCCCCCCGGAGAACAGCCGTCACCATAAGGCGACCTCTTCGAGTAATGCCCACGTTGTAGAGCGCTCCGGCCGGTCACTCGGGCACCGTCGAGCATCCCAGCGGCCTCGATCAAATGTTCCGCCATCAGCCGATCAGCGGTGGCCAACAGCATGTTCAGTAGCTCGCCGTAGCTGAGCGAGAACAGGTAATCGACGTCATCCTTCTGCAACTCGGCACGGATATGCATGACGCGCTCCCAGTTCCGTGACTCTATTCACTCTACGGAAACACCAGGATCGAGGCTGTGAAGGCTTTGATATCCGAAGGTTTTTCCCTCATGCGCAATCGCCGAAGCGGCATCGTTTGCATCAAGGGCGTGCGGAAGATAATTGCTTCAACGCTCACGGGTAGCGATGCCCTCTTTGGGGCCAAGTACACCAAGAGCGGTCGAGATCAACGGCCCGAATTGAAACGTTCCTGCCCCTGAGCCTCTTTTTTTAACGCGCTCCGGATTTGACCGATAACGACGTGGTTCGTGCGACGCGATGGTCCATCACGGCATAAAACTCGCTCCACCACCAGAGACGATCTCGCTGATCGACGGTTCGCGTCGACAAATTCACCGCGCGCTCAAGCGCCATTTGAATAGCTTCTTCATCGACGCCACCAGTCTCGAGCATCAACAACTCTGCATCCAGAGCAGTTAAATCGGCAGCGAGCTGGGATCTTGTCAGTGCCATGGGTTTTACAGTCGCGTACTTCCAGCAAGAGCGCGAATGAATCCGCGCCACAAGCGGGTTACCTGCGGCGAGCGGCCCTGCCGCATGACGTGCAGTTCCTCAATGGATGGAGCATGCTGATACGAACCCTTGCGGAACGGACGGAAAAAATACCTTAGCCTTGCAGCTGCACCGATGATCATCGTTCACGACCTCGCCTGAGTCCTCGTGCGGATTCCATCGCCACGGACAGCTGATGTCTCCGGGACGTGGCCAAGCTGGTGCGTGTGTACGGTTCACTGAACATGTGATCGAACAGATCGCCCAGGTGTCGGATGAGGGTGCTAAGCCGCGAAGCTCGGGACGGAGAATGGGAATGGAGAGCCATGGTGTCACCTTAAGTTTGATGCCTTGCCGATCAGCTCGGCGTTTTGCGAGCCCAGGTGGCCAGCGGAGTATTCCTCTGATCTACCTGCATAGTGATTGATCTCACCATCGCATTCGACGTGTGCGGTAACGCGGAACTGGATTCTTGACGGTGATTCGGTGAATTCTGTGGTGGGAGATAGCTCCCACCACAAACACCTTCGGGTTACTGCTTGGTGGGAACGTTCACCTTGTCGATCGCATGGATGACGCCATTGCTGGATGCAATATCCGTCTCCGTGATGGTGGCTCCGTCAATCTGGAGCTTGTTGCCGTGCTTGGTGACTGTTGCGATCTGACCCTGCATCATCTTCGGTGCAGTGAGCTTTTCGACGTCCGACGCTGACGCCCGGCCCGGCATAACGTGATACTTCAGTACGGAGATCAATTCCGCTTTGTTCTCCGGCTTGAGCCAGTTGTTCAATGTGTCCTTGGGTAGCTTCTCGAAAGCTTCATCCGTGGGAGCAAAGACCGTGTATGGTCCGGAGCCTTTCAGAACATTGGTAAGTTCTGCCGCTTCAAGAGCTTTGCTGAGAATATGAAAGCGACCATTGGCCGCTGCAGTGTCGACAAGGTTCTTGTTGCCCGCGCGGGCAACATTGGAATCGTTATTGGACATGAGTATTTGCCTTCAAATGGGGATCCGTGACACGGACCCAAAGCGGATGAATCCGCAACTCCGATAGAGATCAGAGAAGTACTCAGATGGCGTTAGGAAAAGGACCGCGTGGCTGAGACGCCTGCCAAGGAGGAGGCTTTCTATCCCGGCGCCCAAGCAGCATGCGCTTGTAGTTGTTACGTGATGGTGATGTGGCGCCGGCCGCGACTCTGAAGAATAGCGATTCCAGAGAAGTGACTGCCTTCAGCCGATGAGGTAGCCCGCAAAATCGCCGTCCTGCGAAACCTGGTCTTCCATTATTCGTCAAGACAAATCGCGGAAGCATGAATGTACCCACTCGACGAGAGTTTCAATTAAGAAGGTTTGCGATACGACTTGCAACAGCGCAGGTTGATCTATTTCGTACTAAGGACTGTATCGGCACTAGGTCGATCTATCGCTTGTCCGTCGCCATGGCAACGTGCCTCTGCGATATGGCAACACCGATCTCCAAAAGTCCGAAGGTTATGCCATCGGCAGGGCGCGGATGTTTGCTGCACTGGTGACACCATCGCTGTAATTTGCGCATTAGTGCTGACAATGGCGCCAGTTCTCTTATCTTGGCTGCTGTGGCATTACCCGGTGCGAAGCGTATTGCTCATAGTGGTCCCGTCAAAGCCGGCGCGGTAGGGATGGAGGCGCAGGGTTTTCGTTATGCGATCCGCCGCCCATCGATCATTGCAAAGCGACAGCCTTCGCTATCGGCCAACATCGGGTCAACGCCTCATCAATGCTCGTTAACCCACGTTTCCTCGATATCGTCCATCACGGCGAGTTTGACTTCAGGTTGCGACAGCGTCGAAACGTCGAAGACTCGACCGTGTCGCATCCCTCGATATATCGCGTTCTTTCGAAAGGCCGCGGACCACATGACACTATCCAACGCTGCCGCGTCGTACTGTGCGGTGTAGTTGAACCCGTTGCTGGTAATGCCAAGAAGGTCAGACATAACGGAAGCGCGTTCGCCGGGAAGGTAATGGATCACTGGGCTTAGGAGAATGGCGTGGAGCTGGACTTCTCCCCACGCGGCACGCCGACTGACAACGCACTGGTGGAAAGCTTCAATGGACGACTTCGGCAGGAGTGCTTGAACGAGCACTGGTTCTTGTCGCTGGAGGACGCACGGAGCAAAATCGCAGCATGGCGGCACTTCTATAACGAGGATCGTCCCCATTCTGCACTGGCATGGAAAACACCTGCCGAATTCGCCCGAGAATACGGTCCCAAGCGAATTCATAGGAGCCGTAACAGGTCGGACTCTCTACCGGCTGTTAGCCTAGAAATCGGGGGTGGATCACGGTCTGCGGTCGCAGGAATCGCCTAAGCAGTATTGGCGAAGACGACGACGGGTTTCTGAGCGCACCTATCCTGATCGTCGCGCGTCTTTACCACGCTAAGAAAGCGATGGCTCAACAAATCGCTGATCCTGACGTGAGCAAACTCTCTCCATCATGGACGTTCCCATCGCCGTAATGCCCACTCGATAATTCGTCATGCCATCTACCAAGGCGCCCCTGTCTGCGTCAGTCGGCTCAATGAAGTCACGGCTCATAAGTCGATGAGCACTTTCCATGGGGATTTGGCGCAAAACTCCCCACCCTAGCCAAAATAGAAAGTCGATATCTCGCTGTTGGATGTTATCGAAAGTCCGCACCGGAATGGCCTGAGTAGGCGTCGCCTCTATAGAACATGCGCCACCGTGAAGAACCATAAGGTGACGATGGTGTTATTGCTTTTTCGCATCGTCAATGCGGAGGGCTTTCGCACAGCACTGCTACTCAATACCGCGAGCGAGCCTTGCCCACGCACTGGGTGCTGGCCAGTTGTTGAAGTTCCAATGCTCGGTCAGGCAGGTTTCGTTGATCGAGCACATCACGGCGTCCATCATCTCGCTATGAGAGAGACCATCAGGCACAAATACACGTCCATCGCGACAACCTCTGTTCGAGCCATGCAGCTTGTAAGTGGCTGCCCAGCAAATACTGCTCTCCGCAGCGGTTTGGTACTTGGCCGTATAGTCGTAGCCGTTGCTAGTTTTCCCGGCAATTACACTCATGTCGAAGTCCTGAACTGCTTTATGGAACTCGACGCTACTCCACTTGCGGTACTAGCGTGTGAAGCAACGAGCGCCAGAGGCGGCCAATACCTTGGCGTTGCCGTGAGATAGCCTCAACGCCGCCTAATCATGTTCTTTCGAATGGCCTCTTCAACAAGTCTCTTGCAGACTTCCAGGACTGCCGCTGAGTCGGCTCCATATGCGTTGAATGGGCTCAAGAACTGGTGGAGTGCTCTGCCATCGCAGGTGACTGCGGCGCTAAGGCTTCGATGACCCACCACAAGCACGTACTGGAAGCGGTGGCCGTCATGCACGAAGGCGTGACCGGTGGTTGCCATGACCGAACTCTTGCTCAAGCGCATTGCAGGGATAGCGGGACACCGAAAAGTAGGCGTGATGTCAGTTCTGCATGGCCAGCGCTTGGCGCCTACCCTCAAGCTTCGCGGCCTTCTCAGCTTGGCGCTCGTCGGCGAAATTCGATGTAACTCCGTTGCTAAGCGGCTTCGCCTCAGCGTTGACCTCAAGGTCAGGTCGACGGTCGTAGATAAACCATCGTCCGTACCACTCTTCGCTCCCCCGGGAGACGGGAAGCGTCACGGTGGACACCCACAGATGACCAACTGGCAGGGGTAACGACATGCGCGAGATCCCCAAACTGATGAGTGGCCATGGCCAGACTTGTACGGAAACGGGCGCCGAGGGCGACGACCCGCAGGTGGTCCATGGATTCCCCGGGTGAAGAGCCGGCCCTCTCGGGCGGCATAAGGCTATCACTAGACGGCGCCCGGGACGGACTTACACCCTGCCAACGACTATAGGGGTAGAGGGGCGTACTGCCCTGAGTATTCCTCTCCCGTTGCCGTGCCGGGTCATGCACGGCCCCAATTCCACAAGGCAGAGAGGTGCCAAATCATGGATGGCAGTAGTTAGCCGAAGAACACGACAACTACGACTTAGGTGAACTTGCCGAGCTGGTTGTCCAACGCGTACCGGAACTATTTCCAGCAGACGCAGAACGCCAACAATAAGCCGTACCAGCAGTATGGTGGCCCCACGGTGGCGGGCCCGACTGGCAATCAGCAAAACGCCCTGGCGTTGGCTCAGCTTGCTGACGACCCATCATCGTGGCAACGTCCCCTTGACCGATGGGTAAGCAGTGGCCCAGCTTCAGACGGCCGGTTCAACTGAGTTTTTCAACACAATCGACCCGAAGCAGACACTTCCATGATGGCCGACCTGCTAACGCGAGTCGGCGTCGCCATCCATTCTTCGCATCAATGAGGCGGTCCGCCGAGCAGAGGCGTCACGACCTGTTCGAGCCGGTCGCGGGTAAGCTCTGGTTGCTTGTCTTTCCAACCATCGTGAACGAGTACGCCATTCCGGTCGATGACGAAGCTCACCGGCAAACGCCAAATGCGGCCATATCCAGGTACATGCGGATCACCTAGCAAGCCTGTCGGGAAGCTTAGGTTTGACGCGACTTTCTTCATCTGCTCGAGCGTGTCTGGCGTATCAAGACTGAAGCCAAGTACGACCAGGTTGTCGCGCGCGTGTTCCTGGGCATAGCGGGACACCAGAGGTAGTTCTTCGCGGCATGGCTCGCACCACGTTGCCCAAAAGGTGAGGATCACCGTCTGTCCGCGAAGCTCGTCCAATGAGATGTGCCGCCCGTCAAGCGTGTCGAGCGAGATCGTAGGAGCGGGTTGTCCCACACGAAGTTCGTTCGCGAGCGTTCCGGATGTGCAAGCCGCAAGCAACGCGAATGTCGCCATGAAGCGCCACATTCGTCTGATTCGTGTGTGTCGGATTGAAAGCATCGAACATTTACTCGTTTCATTTTGCGGAGCATGCTCACCGTGGCGGCACGCTCCCTCGGGCGTGGGCTGGATCAAAACTGCATGCTGAGGCCAACCGTGCCGGTCCACCGCGGAAATAGCTGGTAGCCCTGAAGGTGGCTGTACACAGGCAGCTGTACGAAAGCATAGGCCTGGAGATTCTTGGCCAGGCTGGCACTGATGCCGGGGCTGACATAGGCCACGGTGCCGGCCGTGTTCTCCCTGTCGGCGAATGCACCCTGATCGGCGCTGCGATGGACAAGATTGATCTGCAGTTGGGGTGCCCAGTTCGCGTGCGCCTCGTAGCGCAGCCCAAAGCTCGCCGAGGCGATATTCCCCGGTCGGAAGTCAGCGCCCGGTTGATCCATCTTTTGACTTACGGCGGCCTGAAACTGACCGTTTACGAACATGTCGAAGTTCTGGCTGACGGGTTGGTAGTAGTACGCACCCACAATAAGGTCCGTGCTGCCCGTACCCGCTTGCAGGCTGCTGTCCAAAGACTGTCTCAATGCCGGGCCGGAGTGAAAGGTTGTCGGATGGCCGACGAGATCGCCATCGTCGGTTCCCCCGCCGTAGTGCCCAGTGGGGAGCTTGATGCCGAACTGGACGCCCAGGTTGTGTGTAGCGAAAAAGCCCTGGTAACTGCCGATGAGCTTCATGTCGCCAATCCCAGCGACATGCGCGTTGCTCAACTGATCGGGAGCCGTTGCAGCGGGTGTGTAAGGCGCTAGTTGGACGCCATAGGTGTCGTGGTCGCGAACGATATAGGGGGCCACAAGCATCACGCCCCAGTCGGCATTGAAGCGATATGTTGCGGCCAGGTTAATATAGCGGTTGACAGTCTGCTTCTCGATTTCACCACCGCCCAATGAGGGATCGGACGGGTGATCGACGACCTGTTGGGGCGATGCAGTGCCGCCACCGTGACGCAGCTGATCCTGGTCGATGAACGTGTAGTCGACATTCAACTGCCAGCCACTGGCGGTCGAATAGCCAGTGGCCGCGTCTGTGCTGAGGGTGCATCCACACGTAGCGCATGCCAAAGCAGGCTGCGGCAGCAATGCGGAAAAACACGCCAGCGCACTCGAAGTGAACATCAGGCGTGCCGATGTGCGGCAAAATAAGGGCTTAAAAAAAGGCGCAGAGAAGCGCATACGTATTTGTTCCAAGCAGATGCGGCGAACCCAAGGGAGTTCGCTCGGCATGAAAGTGTCCCGCGCACACAACAGCAGTGAGGCGCGCGTTCAGGCGCACGTTTCGGCGGTCGGTGCGTCAGTGAAGGTGATGGAGGGAGTCAGTCCAGCGCAAGGCAATCGCGGACGCTCGCCGACAATCAGGCGTAATACGGTGGCGCGCGAGGGCGCGCATCAGGGCGTGGTGTCGCAGGGATGTCTGTTTGGGGTAGAGCGACGGACACGAAGAACGGTGGCGGCGCCGGGAGCAGATACAGGACGACTTTCCCTGCGAGCAGCGATTGGTGGTCCAGCAGTACGCAATAGCCGCAATGGTCAGTCGCATTCGGCGCACCGTCGGGAGTCGCTGGGTGGCCCATGTCCGCCAACGCGTGCGGACAATCGCTGCCCATCATGTCCTGCATGGACATTTGCGCAGGCAGGACACGTGACACTAGTGGCGCCACGACAATGAACGCCATGGCTAGACAAGCTAGCCATCTGACGATTCGTCGGCGGGCGTGGCGTCGCAACACGTAATTGAGTGGCAATTCGAAGGGTGGGACAGCGCAAATGTAGCACGCGGTGTGGCCCCTGGCCGCGGCTATCGATGTCCCAGTTGGGGTCGCCTGAGCAGACCTTCAGCCTTCGGCAGCTTGGTAACGCCGGGTGTGATGGAGGAGTCCTCCTCAGAGTATCGTTAGGTCCGCTTCCGACCGATAGTGGTGAAAAAGTAGCTTCCGAAATCCGGGGCTTCTCGAAGCTCGATGCGAAGAGCATCGACGAATCGAACTGTCATGTGTATCGCGCGCAACAGTTTGCGCGCGATCTTTCCTGGACAGACGTTTTCAACACGAGCGACCCGAAATGCACCTTGCGGATTGCCCTCCCACTCTCGATGATCCCGGCGCCCCGTTGGCCCCGCCAGCTGAATAAGTAACAGACGTAGCCGTATGATGAGCATCCTACAGTGCGAGTGATGCGAATATGACAGCGAATCTCGATCCGACTGCGGAAGGTCTGCTTCGCTATAGAGCAACGAGCGGATACTTTGATCTTGCCGACTTCTTTCTCGTACGCAAGGGCGCACCTCGGCTGGTGGCGTGTCGATGCAGGCCCAGTTGTCTCGTTCCTTGCATGGGCGGGTGTGGCTGTCAGGCGTGCGCTTGGCGATCGGCGGCGGATGCTCAGCCACGGAAGAGAGATTAGTTTCAACAGTGAGCCACGGGATGGCCGCGCACAGCAGCTCCTCGGGCACCAGGAAGTCGTCTTCGTTCCCTGAGCTCGGCCCATGTCCGTCTTTGAACGGAGGCGGGCGTTGCGACGAGGCAAAGCTCATCATCTATTCAGCGATCGGTCATTCACCCGACATCATCGCGCCAGTGTTGACGGAGCGGGATGTACTTTCGCAGTGCGGCTAGAAAGGCCCCTAGCTCGATTGGACCCATGCAAACTCGATGTCATCCTGCACGGCCTCGTTGATCTCGCCGACCGGGACTCCCAGAAGTTCGTTGATGCGACCATGTCGCATGCCGAAGAAGACACCGCTTCGTCGGTAGGTCGCGGTCCACGTGACGCGATCAGGGTTGGAGCGCTCGTAGTCACCTTCGTATGTAAAGCCGTTGGTGGTCTTGCCGGAAATACTGGTCATGATGGCGTCCTTTGGGATAGATCCTCTTTGCGCCCTCCGTCCCTGGATGGGTGGAAAGATCGGGTGTTGATGGCCAGCGAATACCGTCAGCGATGGGCAAGATCAGTGTTTAGGAAGGGTGCACCGTCGTCGTTCATACGATCGGCATCCGTGTCCTGGCGGTCTTTGCGAGACTCCAGCAAATCGACCTTCGGCACGATCTCACTTCGTCGTGCTGGAATCTCGGCGCGCGGCGATACCACCGATGCGTCGCTACCCGGAAACCAGCGATGGCGCTTCTCGCATTCTGCCGCATCTGGAGCGGGCTGGAAGTGAAGCTTATGAGGGTGAAAGTAAAGCGAGTTTGTTTGATTGATGATGTACATGGAGTTGCCTCGAGTGTTGACCTGCATCTTTCAGGTCTTAAGCAAGCGCTAGCCCGCGGCTCCGGCCAAGGCGGAGAGAACTCAGAGACCTTGCAAGAGAAATAACAGGTGGTCTGAGGCATCCGAAGCGGGTCTAACGAAGCCCAGGTGCACGATCAACATGCGCTTTCTTCTGTTATCCCCCTGTAAGGTGTCACCGGACTCCTGGCCTGACCTTGTTCCAGAGCCCGCCTTGGCGCGGCCTGCGATTGGTCGATAAGCGCACCCATGCCGAGAGGAGCCTGAGTGGCGACCAATTGTTGCGGGTCGCCTCAATAAAAGTCACCCAATCCTCTGCGGTAGCGCTCAAAAGCTTAGGCACACTGCTCCTTGTTCGGTGGACGTGCTGAAGCGAAACTGGAAGTTGTACCCGATACCACGCCTCGAATTCCGGCAACTCCAACATGACATCGGAACGCGCCAGATCGTATTCGGGCCCAGCGCCGCCCTCGCGCCCTTGTTCCAAAGCGTTCAACGTGCGGACCGTTTGGTCTGCCTTTCGAGCACGCACAGATGCTGAGCCGACAGCATGGGCATAAACGCTCGCCCAGATGACCTTCTCCATTGCGGACAGTTGTGCCCAGAGATACGCCGGGCCGTGGCGTTTGATCGTGGCCACGGCTCACTCCTCTCGCTAAAGTGGAAAAAACCAAGCAATTGCACACCAACGCCACCGCAATTGCACAGGCGCGCCAGACTGCGCAGGAGCACCAGGCTGCGCACTCAGCCTTCCGTGTGGGCACCGCCCAATTGCAAACGGAAGAGCAGCTACTTTCGGGTGCCGCAAGGCCCAGCTTCTGGCGCAAACCGATATCCCATGCTGCGCACCGTCAACACGGGAGTGGCCTCGCGCGTCAGCTTGCTGATTTTCCGCCGTAGGCGCAGTACCAGCATATGGGGGCGATGCGGATCAAAATGGAGTGGATCACTGCTTAGCGCCCCGATAAGCGTTTCGCGATTCACCGGGACACTTCCGGCAGCAAGCAATGCGCCAACCAGCAAGCGCTCGGCTGGAGTCAGCGCCACCACAACACCCTCCGGCGACACAAGTGACCAGCCGGTACTATCCAAGTGCCATGCCGGGCGCACATTTTTGAATGGATGGACTTCGCTCCTTGCTTGCCGACGCAGAAGTAGACGGCGCGCCAAGCTGCACGTTGAAGCCACGATCAACGCAGGGGCGGCCGGCTTTTGTAGACAAATGTCGGCGCCATGATGTAGCGCGCGAATACCATCGTGCTCGGAAAGTTGATCCACGAGCACGATGAGGCCCCAGCAGGATCGCACACCCACGTTATTGATCCAGGAAAAGTCTTCATACATTGCTCGACTAAGGTCTAGCAATGCGATGCAGAGGGGCATTTTCCGGATTTGCTTACGGAGGTCTGCGGTCGTGCTAACGGTCGTGACATCCAGCTCGAAAGCCGCAAGGTCTGCCGCCAGGGTAGTCTGGTGGACCGTATCAGCATCCGTCATCACAACGACTTGAGGCTGAAACTGGCAAGAGCTAGCCCTCCTCGGCAGGCTTATTCGCAGAGAAGTACTCATTGATCAACTCGAAGTCACGCGGCTCCCATCCACATTCGGGAGTAATCCGCTCGCGCAGGGCAATCTCAAAATACTGCTGAATGGTCAATGGCCTAAGCTCAGACAACCTTACGCACGTAACGTGCTTAGCCGCGCCTCGGACTGCTTGTCCAATGGCCTCATGTAGATGCCGCACAAGCACTTCATCATTAGCCCCAAGGTGCGCTTCGACAATATTGTGCGGATACGGCCAAATTGATGGGAAATGGAACCGCCCATCCGCATCAACTTGGCAGTCTATTACGTCAAAGAAGCTTGGCCATTCCCGAATTGCCGCTGACAACAGCTTCTCGAATTTCAAGCTCGTCATTGTCACTACTTCCTTACTCTCCCGGTGTTGGACCAAATGCTATTGGGCTTATCCTCCCTTTCCCATGACTTTCGGTTTGGCCATCGTTTCCACTGCTCACCACCATGGCCTGACATATCCGGTTCTACGCGTGTCTAGTTCGGCCACGCAGTCGGCGCCAATGTGATGACGAGGTGCTGGGTCAGCAGGCCCGCCGGAGCTTTCTCGATAGCGATCGGACTTACGGCGCGCGCCGTGTCTGGCGCGATGTGCTCGAAGCGGGACATCGGCGGCCTGCATCGCGTCGAGCGTCTGATGCGCGTCCAGGGCCTACGCGCTCGACCACGGCGACGCGGTCTGCCGACGGATCGGGGCGACCGCCCCAGTGGAGCGATTGCACCCAATCTGCTCGATCGTCAATTTCAAGCGACCGCGCCAAACCAGAAGTGGGTCGCCGACTTCACTTACCTGTGGACCGCGGAAGGCTGGCTGTATGTGGCTGTCGTACTGGATCTGTATTCGCGTCGCGTCGTCGGCTGGTCGATGCAGTCGCAAATGACGGCGCAGCTGGTGACCGACGCACTGATGATGGCCGTGTGGCGTCGGCGACGGCCTGAGTCGGTAATACATCACTCCGATCGTGGCAGCCAATACACCAGCGACCGCTTTCAACGTCTTCTCGGCGAGTTAGGTATTACCTGCAGCATGAGCCGCTCGGGCAATTGCTGGGACAACTCGGCCATGGAAAGCTTCTTCAAATCGCTCAAGATCGAACGCACTGACAACAAGCTGTATCGCACGCGGGCGGCGGCCAAGGCCGATGTCTTCGATTACATCGAGCGGTTCTACAATAGTAAACGCCGCCACTCGACCATCGGCTACATCAGTCCGATACAGTTCGAGCAACAGATGGCATTAGCTTAAGGTGGTGTCTATCGAACCGGCCGCAGTCCAGTTCTAAGAGCCCCCGACTAAGATCGGCGGCTGCTTTTATTTCAGTGACACTTAGGCCGACGCCTTCAAAATCGAGCCCCAGCATGTTGGGGCTCGATTCAAGGGTATTAGCCACCATTACAACTTGCGCCCTAATCTGCCTCATCATCACGCTTCGATTTGCTGATCAGTTCTTTGTTAGCAGCCGTCAATGCTTGCGCGATATGTCATCAACAAGTTCTCCAGACGCCTTAAGTACGGCGCCGGCAAGAACGACTATTGCACCAACGAAAACAGATGCAACGGAAAACGCCCGCACAAGCAACAAATCTTTGAAGCAAAGAACAAGAAACCCGGCGCCTGCGGCACTCATGCAAGCTAACGCAGTAATAATAATTTGACTCGCTTTGATTTTCACAGGCATCGATAGGTTGTAATGGCCTTAAGTCCGCCAGCGCCTCCAGCGGCACCCTCTGGGCTCCCTGAAACACCCAGTATACCTCTAGCGTAGGAAACACCCCCGCCACCATCAGGTCGCATAATCTGCCCTTCACCAAAGAGTCCGGTACCGCCCGCCCACCATAGTCCTTTAGATGTTTGCGTACCGGTAGCTAGCGCTCCAGTACCGATAGCACCTACCACACCAGCCGCGCCCCACACGGGAAGTCCAACTCCTAGACCCGGAGTGACATTGCCGTACGCACAGAGATTTCCTTGGGTGTCTGCTGCAAATCCGGCATCCCCACCGACAAAGCTACCGAGAAACTGTCCCGAAGCTCCAAACCCAATTGATCCGTTCACGACGAGCATACTCATTAGGCTGCGAATGTATGTGTCGGCGTAGACCGGTATCGGTGACGCACCGACTATTACATCACCGTCAGGCGGCCTGTCAGCAGTAACCACCACTGTTGGCTCCGTCCTCGGCACGCTAGTCGCACCTCCGCCACCAGCAGAGCCACTGCCTCCATTCGACCACGACACTCCGGCACTCGAACGTGGGGGCGCCGAGCCGGAATAGAACGTCGTGGCGGTGACATAGACCGTCCCAGAAGTACCTACGCCACTACCGGCATTGGCGTACTTGTTTGTGTGCACCCCAGTTCGCCCATCCGGGTCCACATAGTTCACCGGGTTCGCATCGGCATATACGTAACGCCCAAAGTTCAGAAGGTCACCGGGACGAATGGCAGCTGGGTCCGGGGACATGAATCGCCCCAGGTCCGCGTCGTAGTAACGCGCTTGGCCTCACTCAACGAGGCGATTGCAGAGTTGCTTGTGCGGCTCAACGACAAGCCGATGCGGGGCGCCGGCGGTAAAAGCCGTCACCAGCTCTTCGAGGAGTTGGATCGACCGGCCATGAAACCTCTACCCGAGGAGCCCTACACCTTTGCCGAGTGGCAAATCGGTGTGCGCGTCGGCCAGGACTATCACGTGCGCTGGAGCGAGCAGTACTACTCGGTTCCGCACACCTTGGTGGGCGTGAAGGTCAATGTGAAAGCGACTACTGTGTCCGTATCAGTGTTTCATCGCGATCGACGTGTCGCGCTGCATGCACGGCGGCACGAGCCGGGCTATGTCGGTACGTTGTCGGAGCACCAGCCCAAAGCCCACCAGCGGTATGCGCAATACGATGCTGCCGCCATATTCGCCTGGGCCGAGGCGGCCGGCGGCGCGGTCGCCCAGTTTCTGCAGCGGCATATCGAGCATCACCGCCGTCCCGCCTTATCGTTGCAGGCCGGACGGGGGCTGCAACGCTTGTCGCGTGACTATGGCACAGAGCGCTTGCAGGCCGCCTGTCAGCGCGCTCTGCAGATGCACGCGCGTGCGGTCAGTTCAGTCGCGTCGATCCTTCGTCGTCAGCTCGACCAAGCGCCTGTAAACGCGCCGCTTCCCGAGACCCCGCTCCCCGCGCACGATCAGGTGCGCGGGGCGGACTACTACACCCATTGATCCAGGAACCTGCGCATGACTCTGCAATCCACCGTCGATCCACTACGCCACCTCAAACTCACCGGCATGGTGGCTGGCCTGGAGCATCAACTGAGTCAGGTGGTCTACACCGAACTGGCGTTCGAGCAACGCCTGGGGCACCTCGTCGATGCTGAAAGCAGTCATCGAAGCAGCCAGCGACTCAAGCGCCTGTTGAAGAACGCCAAGCTCAAGGTACTAGCTGAACCTGAAGGGATTTACTACCACCCCGGCCGTGGGCTGGATCGCGCGTTTGTGGGCGACCTGCTGACCGGCCAATGGATCGTTCAGCAGCAGAACGTGCTGATCACCGGCCCCACCGGCACGGGTAAGACCTGGTTGGCGTGTGCCTTCGCGGTGCAGGCCGCGCGCCAAGGGTTCACCGTAGGTTATCGCCGCCTCGGCCGATTGTTGGAAGACATGGCGATCGCGCATGCCGACGGCTCACTGCGGAAGTTGCGGCAGCAGTTAGCCAAGTTGCAGCTGTTGATTCTGGATGACTTTGGCTTGAATCCGCTGACGGCACGGGGTCGATCGGACCTGCTCGAACTCCTGGATGAACGCGTGGGCAGCGGATCGACCATTATGGCCGGCCAGCTGCCGATCAAAGACTGGCACGGCTACATCAATGATCCCGCGATGGCGGATGCCAT